>ERZ827471.364-NODE-364-length-43303-cov-5.390122_pt1 | contig 43303 bp, 65 predicted proteins | sample MGYA00519772_ERZ827471 | MGnify/ENA primary metagenome ERZ827471 (study PRJEB31778, sample SAMEA3449315) | human gut metagenome | biome: human gut; feature: human-associated habitat; material: faeces | place: United Kingdom | collected 2010/2012 ...
GACTCTTTGCGTCCGGGCTTTCTCATAGAGAAAGCCTGGATCCCCGCCCCGGATAGGGGCGGGAAACCACGCCGCAGGTTATAACCTGCGGCGGTCCTGACGGGACCACCTGCCGATACCGGCCCCCCGGCCCCGCCAGGGGCCGCTACTCTCCCTCCTGGCTGAGTTGGATGAGCTTCCGCAGCCGGTGGCTCAGGGAGGACTTGGTCACCGGCGGGTCACACAAAGCCGCCAGCTGGGCCAGGGAGAGCTCCGGGTGGGCCTCCCGGAGGGCGGCGGCCTCCCGCAGCTTGGGGGAGAGGGTGTCCAGGGTGCCCGCCTCCCGGAGGGCCTGGATGGCCTGGCGCTGCTCCAGGGCGGCGTCCACGGTTTTGTCCACGTTGGCGGCCTCACAGTTGACCCGGCGGTTGACCCCGTTGCGCAGGAGCTTTTCCGCCTTGGCGTTCATCAGCTCCATGGCGGCGATGGGGGCCCCGATGGCGGTGAGGAAGTCCTCAATGGCCTCGCTCTGCTTGAAGTAGGTGATGTAGTTGGCCTTCCGGGTGGTCTCCTTAGGGGTGTAGCCCAGCTCCAGCAGGAGGGTGTGGAGCTCCCGGCTCACCCGCAGGTGGGTGGTGGCCAGTTCCAGGTGGTAGCCCTTCTGGGGGTCGGTCACCGAGCCCCCGGCCAGGAAGGCCCCCCGGAGAAAGGCCACCCGGCACGGGCCGTCCTCCAGGAGGCCGAAGTTGATGTGGTGGGCGGGGTCGCTGGGGTCGAAGGCGCACACCTCCCACAGCAGGGCCAGCTTGGCCCGGTCGCCGATGGTGAAGATCCGCTTGCCCGGGGTGCCGGGGTCCCCCTTCTCGTCGAAGGTCAGGCCGAAGGCCTTGCGGAACAGGCCCGGCAGCCGCTTGGCAAAGGCGGGGGATTCGGTGACGATCTTCACCTGGTCCAGGGTGAACCGGTTGCAGTAAAGAAGCACCCCGCAGGCTTCCGCCTGGGCGGCGCTCTTGTCCCCCAGTTTTCCCCGGCACAGTTCGGTTTTTACATCCCCCGCAAAGGACATGGTGCTCTCCCCTTCCCAAAACGCCGGCCCGGCGTCGCAGACTTCCGCCGGCCGCAGCCGGCGGAATAAATTCAAATCCGTTTTTTGCACGGACATGCGCCGGGCAAAAAACTCTTCTCACCCCGAGAGTGCCGGCTTCGCCGGCGCGGGTCGGGGTGCATCTCTTAAAATTGGGAGCCCAGCGGAGCGGGTCCCAATTTTCTTATCTTGTGATGTCCCGGTGGGCCTCCTCCACCCGGTACCCCTTCTGCCGGACAAACTCCGCCAGGGCGTGGGCCACGGCCACCGACCGGTGGTGCCCCCCGGTGCAGCCGATGGCGATCACCAGGGAGGACTTCCCCTCCTCCACATACTGGGGCAGGAGGAAGGCGAAGAGCTCCTCCAAATGCCGCATGAACTCGGTGGTCTGCCGGTAGCCGAAGAGGAAGGACCGCACCGCCTCCTCCAGCCCGGTGCACTCCTTGAGCTCGGCGATGTAGTAGGGGTTGGGCAGGAAGCGCACGTCAAAGACCAGGTCCGCGTCGATGGGGATGCCGTGCTTAAAGCCGAAGGAGGTCACCGCCACGGTCATACTCTCCTCCGGGGCGCCCATGCCGAAGAGGCGGAGAAGCTCCGCCCGGAACTTGGACAGGTTCAGCCCCGTGGAGTTGAGGATGTGGCTGGCCCGGCGGCGGACAGGCTCCAGGGCCATCCGCTCCAGCTTCACCGCCTCGGGCAGGGAGTAGCCCTGCCGGGTGAGGGGGTGGGTGTGCCGGGTCTCCTTATACCGCCGGACGATGTCCTCGTCGGCGGCTTCGATGAAGAGCAGCTGGTAGTCCAGGTGCTGCTCCTTCAGCCCGTCCAGGGCCTGGAAGAGCTCGTCAAAGGTCTGGCCCCCCCGGATGTCGGTGACCAACGCCACCCGGCTGTATTTTCCCGTGCCCGCCCCGGCCATGCACAGGCCGGCGAAGTTGGTGATGAGGGCCACGGGCATGTTGTCCACGCAGTAGAACCCCAGGTCCTCCAGGAAGGCGGCGGCGGAACTTTTGCCCGCCCCGGACAGGCCAGAGATGATGATGAATTCCATGGAATACCCCCTTACAACGGCCAGAAACCCAAGAAAACAAACAGAATTTGTAACTTTTAGTATAACATAGGAATCTATCCACCGCAAGACCTTGCATTGGGAAAGCCCTTGGGGTACAATGGAAAAACAGGAAAGGAGGCAGTTCTATGGAACAGCAGATGTATCAATGTCCCAAGTGTGGCAACAACACCTATACCTCCGATCAGTTTCAAGCCACCGGCGGTAATTTTGCCAAGATCTTTGATGTGCAGAACAAGAAGTTTATCACCATCAGCTGCCAGCGCTGCGGCTACACCGAGCTCTACCGGGCGGATACCTCCACCGGCTGGAACGTCCTGGACTTCCTGCTGGGCGGGTGAGCCCATCCCCGTTACGATACGATGGTTTGGAGGGAATCCCATGGACGCAGAGGACAGAGCCATCATAAACCCTGTGGCTTTGGGATGTGCTGTAAAAACAGAGGTGGCGGAGGCCACCTCTGTTTTTTGCAGTTGCTGGGGTCAGTTTGCCTGCTCTTTGGCGGTTTTGGCGTCGTTCTGGGCCTTCTGGGTGGTGTCGTTTCTGCCATCCAGGGCATCTTCTGCGGCCTCCCCTACGCCTTTGGCGGCGTCTTTGGCCGCTTCTCCGGCGTCACGGACGGCATCCCCTGCCCCTTCGGCGGCATCCTTGGCGGCCTCGCCGGCGTTTTTGGCGGCGTCGCCCAGGTCGTCTCCGGCCTGTTTCAGGTTCTCCTCGGCACTGTCGGCCTCGCCGTCGGCGCTGTGGGTGTCAAAGCCGTCTACCTGGCCGTGTTCGTCGGCGTGGTAGGTTCCGTCGCTTTGGTCTCCTATGGGACCACGGGCGTTGGCCTGCTGCTGGGCAGCGTCGTTCCAACGGTTGGCCGAGGTGCCAGCATTGTCGTTGCCGCAGGCGGTGAGCGACAGCCCCAGGACGAGGATAAGCGCGGCGGCAATCCAGTTGCGCACGGCATTCCCTCCCTTGCTGTTTCGTGAAATTACGGCGCAAAGCCGTGGCCATAGTATGTGCCAAAGAAAAAATTTTAGCAGATACAGAAAAAACCAAAATTAACACTTATCTTTTCGGTCAAAATGTGTTAAAGTCACTGTAGGAAGGATGCGTAATCGGGTATCCTATGGATACAGGAAACCCCTGGACCGAAAACGAATCCAATGGAAAAAGATAGACACCAACTGTTGAAAGGAGCGTTATTCATGGAACTGAAAGGTAGCAAGACCGAGGCCAACCTGTGGGAAGCTTTCGCCGGTGAGAGCCAGGCCCGGAACAAGTACACCTACTACGCCAGCAAGGCCCGCAAGGACGGGTTTGAGCAGATCGCCGCGTTCTTCGAGGAGACCGCCAACAACGAGAAGGAGCACGCCAAGCTGTGGTTCAAGGAGCTGGGCGGCATCGGCACCACCGCCGAGAACCTGATGGCCGCCGCCGAGGGTGAGCATGAGGAATGGACCTCTATGTACAAGCGCATGGCCGAGGAGGCCCGGGAAGAGGGCTTCCACCGCATCGCTGACATGTTCGCCGGCGTGGGCGAGATTGAGAAGTCCCACTACGAGCGGTACCTGAAGCTGGTGGAGAACCTGGAGAACGACGAGGTCTTCAAGAAGTCCTCCGTGAAGGTGTGGTACTGCCGCAACTGCGGCCACCTGGAGTATGGCGACCAGGCCCCCGAGGTATGTCCCGTGTGCAGCCATCCCCAGGCATTCTTCGAGATCAAGGCAGACAACTACTAAGCGTTTCATAAAAAAAGAAGCCGCGGCTGCGGCTTCTTTTTTTGCCCTGAAACGGGGAGGAAAAGACTGGCGCAGGCCGGTGGCATGTGGTATACTTGACCTCCGCGACGAGATTGGCCCGCCGCAACCACGGCGGGCGGGAGAAAGGAGAACCGAGATGCGCGCCATGCTTTCCGGCCTTTTGGCCGCTGTGCTCCTCCTCTCCCTGGCCGCCTGCGGCCAGCAGGAGACGGAGCCGGACACCCTGGGGCAGTCCCTTCTCCAGGCATTCCAGACGGCCTATGAGGCCGACCCCCAGGCCGATCTGGACACCCTGGCCCAGGGCCTGCTCACCCAGGAGACCGTGGGCTTCCAGGGAACCACCGCGCCGGTGGAGCCCGGGACCCTCATGGGTTTTGGCAACACCCCCATTGAAGGGTTTTCCCAAGGGGTGATGTTCGCCCCCGTGATTGGGACCATCCCCTTCTTGGGCTACCTCTTCCGCCTGGAAGAGGGCACCGACGGGGCCGCCTTTGTGGACACCCTGCAGTCCGCCGGGGACCTGCGGTGGAACATCTGCACCCAGGCCGACGAGATGGTGGTCCACCAGGAGGGAGACGTGGTCTTCTTCCTCATGTGCCCCTACACCTTGGAGGCGGCCCCCCAGGACGAGGCCGCCTGACCCAAAGCCCCAGTCCGGCGGGAAGCTGGGCTGGGGACTTTTGTGCCCTTTTGCCCCTGGGAGGGGGCGAAACCCAACAGGTTCCCCGCATTTGTGCGGGTTTTCCCGCAGAGCTTTTTGCCGGGAACCCTTGAGAACTGGGGGAAAATAGGGTATCATAAACCCAAATGAACCCAAAAAAGGAGACATGACCATGGATACCAAAACCATTCTCAGCCATGTAGACCATACCCTGCTCAAGCCAGAGGCCACTTGGGAGCAGATCAAGACCCTCTGTGACGAGGCCATGGAGTTCGGCTGCGCCACCGTGTGCATCCCCCCTGCCTATGTGAAGCAGGCGGCGGACTATGTCCAGGGGAACCTGAAGATCTGCACCGTCATCGGCTTCCCCAATGGGTACAACACCATGGCCGCCAAGATTTTTGAGACCAAAGACGCCGTGGAAAACGGCGCCAGCGAGATCGACATGGTGATCAACATCGGCTGGGTCAAGGACCGGAAGTGGAAGGAACTGGCCGAGGAGATCGCCGGGGTGAAGGCTGCCTGCCTGGGCCGCCCCCTGAAGGTCATCATTGAGACCTGCCTGCTCTCGGATATGGAGAAGATCAAGCTCTGCCAGGTGGTGGCCAAGGCAGAGGCCGCCTACCTGAAAACCTCCACCGGCTTCTCCACCGGGGGCGCCACCCGGGAGGATGTGGCCCTGCTCCGGGAGAACCTGCCGGAGAGCGTGAAGGTCAAGGCCTCTGGCGGCATCCGCACCCTGGAGGACGGGGCCGCCTACCTGGAACTGGGGGCGGACCGGCTGGGCGCCAGCGCCCTGGTGGGGGAAGCCCGGAAGGAACAGGCATGAACCCCGCCGTCCAATCCCTCTATGACGTCCACGCCCCCTATGGGGTGGTGGAGATCCTGCCGGGGATCTTTCGGCTGCCCATTCCCCTGCCCCGGAACCCGCTGCGGGAGCTCAACGCCTACCTCATCCGGGGGCGGGACCGCAGCCTGCTCATCGACACCGGCTTCCACCTGCCGGAGTGCCGCCAGGCCCTCCAGGAGGGCCTGCGGGCCGCTGGGGCGGAGGAGGACCCCCTGGACGTCTTTCTCACCCACATCCACACCGACCACACGGGGCTGGCCTCGGAGGTGGTCCGCCCCGGCGGTGTCCTGTACATGGGGGAGGGGGACTTCCCCTTCACCCGTCAGGCCTATGAGGATGCCTACTGGGTGGGCATCGACCAGCGCTTCCTCCGGGAGGGCTTTCCTGTGGAGGAGCTGAAGGCCACCCGGGGCACCAACCCCGCCCGGAACTTAGGCCCCACCCTGGACCTGCCCAACTACCGCATGGTAAAGGACGGGGAGGTCCTCACCGTGGGGGACTACACCCTCCAGGTCATCGCCACCCCCGGCCACACCCCGGGGCAGCTGTGCCTGTGGCTGGAGGCGGCGGGCATTTTGTTCACCGCCGACCACGTCCTCTTTGACATCACCCCCAACATTACCATGTGGCCCAACCTGCCCAACGCCCTGGGCCGGTACCTGGAGAGTTTGGAGAAGGTCCGGGCCCTCCCGGTGAAGCTGGCCCTCCCCGGCCACCGGCACACCGGGAATTTGGAGGCGCGGATCCAGGCCCTCTTCACCCACCACCGGAACCGGGTGGGGGAGACCCTGGCCATCGTCCAGCGGGAGCCCGGCCTCACCGCCTACCAGGTGGCCAGCCGGATGACCTGGGACATCAAGGCCGACAGCTGGGAGGCCTTCCCCCTGAACCAGAAATGGTTTGCCACCGGGGAGGCCCTGGCCCACCTGGAGTACCTCATGGAGGAGGGCCAGGTGGCCCGGGAGGCCGGGCCGGAGGGGAGCGCCCGGTATGTGCCCCAAGGGAAGTGAGCCTTTGGGCGGAGGCCGCCTCCGGCGGCCAGAACCAAAAAAGAAGGACATCCGATCGGATGTCCTTCTTTTTTGGAGCAGGTAAAGGGAGTCGAACCCTCCTATCAAGCTTGGGAAGCTTGCGTTCTACCGATGAACTATACCTGCGGAAACTTTGTTTAGTATAGCACGGCTCCCGGGAAAATGCAAGAGGAAAGTTTGCGTCTTTTTTGCTCTTTTGGGGGAACCGGGGAACCCATCCGGGCCGCCGGCCATAGAATGGGGTACCAGGCGCCGGAGCCTCTTGGGGTACGGCAGCGCTGGCCACGGGTGTTCTGCCTGCCCGCGCTGTGACGAAAGCCCAGGGCCCGCCATAGAATGGGGAGGCAAGCGCGCCAGTTAAGTCATGAGGAGGTAATTCCATGAACGAAAGGGTTGTACCCGGGCCCGTGCAGGACAGCTGCGGAATCCGGGAGGCCGTGTGTATCCATACCAAGAAAATCTACGACAGCTGCCGGGAGAAAGATATAGCGCTTTATATACCAAAAAGACTTATTCTCCGTCGAGCTTTTCCTTCCGCTCCAGCACCGCCGCCAGCTCATCCCGCTTGAGATACCGTTCCGGCCCCGTGCCGTCCACAAGCCCCGCTTCTGTGGCCCGTTTCCAAGCCCCCTCTTTCTGAGACCACTCCGGCTCCGGCAGCGTCGCCGCATGCCGCTCCGCCTTCTGGAGCAGCTGGTAGGCCTGCTCGTCACTCATCTCGTTCAGCAGCTTGTTGATGTCCACCTCTTCATCCTCCTCCGATGTCTCCGGCAGCGTCGCCGGGCGTTCGATCACAAAGTAATACTTCACCTGCCGCCGGAACAGGGTGTAGTCACCCCGGGTCCTGGCGGCTTTTGTGCTGGCCGGGTCATTGATGTACACAGTGTTCCCCTGGATCTCCCACACCAGCACGAAGTGTCCAGAGCTTGTCCACAGCCCAGGGCCCATGCAGGCGATCACCAGGTTCCCCTTGTCGATCTCCCCCTTGGCCTGGGCGTGGAGGCTGCTGTTGGGGTTGTCGTACAGGCTGCTCCAGTTCATCTGCCGGCAGGTCAGCCCATACCGGGCAGCCGCCGGGGGGAAGTAGCCGTAATACGTCCCCTGGTGGGGCGCCTTATAGCCGTGTGCCAGCGCCCAGGCGCACTCCGTGGCTGGGGTGACCTGGGGGTCTGCCCAGGTGGCCAGGACCATGGACATGGCCGTGGGGCCGCATCCAGAGGCCCCGATGGTGGTCTTCTCTCCCCGGGCGGAGTAATCCTTGGCGGACCACCGGGGATCGGTCTGTAAGTAGGATACCGGCTGCTGGTTCATTCTGCGCCCTCCTTTGCCTGCTCCACCTCCGGCAGGCCGGCCACCGAGGTCAGCAGGGACACCACGGCTGCCAGCAGCGCAGAGGACAGCACCACGATCCAGTCCACCTCCGACAGCACCACCGAGGCGCCGATGACGCCCAGGCAGGTCTGTGCCATGGTCTTCACTGCCCGGATCCCGGCCGCCTTCCACCACTTCTTTGCTGTTTCACTCATAAAAACACCTCCAACTTGCAAACTTGCTGAAGATCTGGCTAAACATCCTTGGAGATCTCCAGTTGATCAACCTCGTCCATCACGATCTTGAGGTGCCCATTCCCGCCCAATCCCTTGTAGGCGTTGTACATCTCAATGAGGTTCTCTTTCTCTTCCAGCGTGATGGCGCCCCGTTTGATGTACGACGAACCGAGCCAGTGGACCCGATCGACCATGATCACACGCTGGGCTGCCATGATAGCATCCAGCTTTTGAGACGAAGACCTTTTTCGCTCCCACCGGTGATTGAGGACAGCTACCACGATAGTAGCCACCCCGCTGCTGCTCACGATGGCAAGCAGAAAGGAATAAAGCGGATCCATGCGGGCACCTCTCCTTCCATGTTATTCTTCGAGGCTCACCGGCCCCAGGTCCTCCCACCCCTGCGGATACTCAGAGGGGGCCCACACGTTGTTCTTCATGGTGGAGCGGTAGACATGCCCCCCTTCGGTGCAGCAGTCCCCTTCCCCGTAGGGGCTTGTGGCCAGGGCCACAAACGGCAACGCCTTGGCCGGGTCGGTGGACCAGTAGAAGCCCCACTGGGCCTCCAGCTCCTCAGGCTCCTGGGTGTAGATGGTGCTGTCATAGGGCTGGAGCAGCCTCACCAGCCGCCCAGCCGTACTCCGGCATACGAATCCCGCCTTGCGCTCCAGCATGTTGTGGAGGGCCACAGCGGCCTGAAAATCAGGGATGCACTGCTCCTCTGCGTACAGCTCGGTCCCGGTCATGTCCGGGGCGCCTGCCTGAATTCTCTGGGCCTGGGACAGGCCGGTGTCCCGCATCGTCTGCAGGACAAATGCTTTGTCATTACTCAACGGAATTTACCCCCTCTCGGATAGCCGCCGCTAGTTCGCCGTAGGTGACATAATCATCAGGATCTGGTTCTGGTTCGGGTTCTGGCTCGGGGCCGGGATCCGGTGGGAGAGGTTCCACTTCATAGGTATAGCCATTGGCGGAACAATAGGCTTCGACGAAATCGGCGTCCGAAAAAATACGGTTGATTTCCGTATCGTTTTGATAAATGATGTAATTTATTGCCACTGCAATCACCCCTTATTGTCCAGCGCAAACATAACAGCACATACTCCGGAGCCACCAGTTCCACCGGAACGATATGAGCTGCGTTCCGCTACTCCCCCGCCCCCGCTTCCTCTCGCTCCATTTTCAGCAGTGCTAGCAGAATTGCTTTCGCCATTGCCTCCCTTTCCAAAGTATCCGCCACCGCCTCCACCACCAGAAGGACGTCCAGCACCACCGTCTCCACCAGCGCCTCCATAGCCGCCGCCACCGCCGCCGGCGCCGTCACCATTCCCCCCGTCACATCCATATCCTCCGCCCCCACCAGAACTCCCGGATCCACCGCTCCCGCCAAAGCCGTAAGCTGCACGCTTCTGTGTCCCGTTAATAAACGCGTCCGACCCAAAGAGTTTCAATTCGCTTGACCTCGGATATAGTAAATACATTTCGCTGAAAGACTTTGACGTTTTGGAACCAGAGGACCCGTTCCCACTATTGCCGCCTCCACCACCTCCGTAAGTGCCACCATTTCCACCATAGCTTCCGCCCATTGATCCGGTGGTTCCGCCAGTGCCGCCACCGCCTCCATAGCTTCCAGCTCCACCATTGATATAAAAACTGTCCTGTCCACCTCCGCCGCCAGATCCCCCAGATCCGCCGTCTTGCCCGGGCGCTCCAGAACCACCCGGAGCAGAGAGCTTAGAGCCAAAACTCGTTGTTCCTCCATTTCCCCCGGGTGCATTTGAGTAAGTTCCACCAGCACCCCCGGCCCCGATTGCAATTGGAATAGTTTCTCCAGCCACAACGGACACGAAATCTTTCGCGATATGTCCGCCGCCTCCCCCTCCGCCTGCATCACATCCTGCGCCGCCTCCGCCGCCCCCGCAGCAAATTACCAAGACTTGGTCCCCTATGATTCCATTAGGAACAACCCAGTTTGCTGACTCCAGGAACTCAAGGTATCGGACATTCATACCGTTTTGCATACATGTGTTGAAGAACTTCTGCACCGCCTCGTCAATCTTATCCCAGTTGTCGTTCATCATCGTCTTGATGTTGAAGAAGTCGTTCCCATCCGCGATGGGGTCTTTCTTATACAGGTTCAGGTTCGGGGTATAACTGGCCATTTCACGTGCCTCCTTCGGTCATTTTGGAAATTTTCTGCTGTTCCATCTGCGTCAGCCTCATGGCCTGCACATCCGACACGGAGAGGTAGCGCTCCTCCACCGTGACCGCGATCAGGATCTGTCCTCCGGCGTAGACGGTCTGGGGCGTCACCGCTGCCGCCGTGATGCTGGGGATCATCTCACACCACCCGGATGGGGATGCTCCGCCGGATGATCTCCGTCCCCAGGCCGAACTGATAGGTCAGGCGGTAATCCCCACGGCTCTCCGGCTGGATCTCTGCCGTCAGCTGCCACCGTGCCCCGTCGGGGACAGCCTCGCAGGTGCCGGTTTCCGGCGCCTCCTGGGCCTTGGAGAGTTCCCAGGTGGGCTGCACGGGCTCAAAGGACGCCCCGTCCTCCATCCAGAGGACCAGGGTCACCCGCCGCCGCTCTCCCAGCTCCATGATCCGCTCTTTCATCCGCAGCACCTCACAAATCCCATAATTTTGGCCCGCAGGGGGTCCGCTGCGGGAGCGGCGCGCACCGGGTCCTCTCCGGCCGCCGCCGCAAGGGGGTCCGCCCCCAGCATCCTGGCCACGGTGTCATAGTCGCACAGGCTTCCGATGGCCAGGATCTCCACCCGGCAGCACAGCCCCGCCGGGTCAAAGGCCAGCCGGATGGTGGCCAGGTAGCCCACATTCCCCGCCAGGTCTTCCGCCCACAGCTGCAGGGAGTAGGCCCCCGTAGGGGAGGCCGGCACCCAGCAGGTCCACCGGCCATCCTCCGTCGGGGAAAAGAGCACGTCCTGCCCCTGGCAGGTCCCCCACAGCCGGGCAACCATCAGTCGCTCACCGTCACGGTGATCACGTAGGTCTGGCCGGCGTCCACCGGGTTGGGGGCCAGGGTCACCGCCGTGATGGCCGGGGGTACGGTATCCACCGTCACGTTGCGGGTCACCGTAGTGCTCTTCCCCGCCGCGTCGGTGGCCGTCACCGTAATGGCGTTGGCCCCCTCGCTCAGGGTCACCTGGGCCTGGAAGTTGCCTTCGCCGTCCACCGTGGCCGCCACCGGTTCGCCGCTGCCCACCTGTACCTTCACCGTCACCGGAGAGGACGCTTCGTCGTTGGTGATGCCCTGCACCGTGAGGGTGCCCTGGTTGGTCACCAGGCCCTCCGCCGGGGCCGTCACGTTCAGGGTGGGGGGCACCGTGTCCACCGTCACAGCCACCGTGGCTGCGTCCGCTGCGTTGCCGTCATGGTCCGAGACGGTGAAGCGGAACGTGTGGGGGCCGTCTCCCAGCGCCGTGGCAGGGGTGTAGGAACAGGTATAGCCCCCCTCCGTGGCCTCTGTCTGGATGCCATCGGCAGTGGCCGCCCCGCTGTCCACCGAGATCTGGATGGTGTCCGGGTCGATGCCAGAGCCGTCGTCCAGCACCGTCCACGTGATGGTGGGCTGGCTCGAGGGGATGTAAGCCCCGTTGGTGGGGTAGGTCACCGAGATGGTGGGTTTTGTCTTCTCCAGCACCCGCAGCCCCAGGCCGGGGAACTGGGTGACCGTGGCCTGGGCAGTGTTCCCCGCCAGGTCCTTGGCCTCCACCGTGCCGTGGTACTTGTGGTCCTCAGCCGCGCCCCAGCTGGACTCTGCCGGGGCCGTGATGGTGGCCTTGTACTGCCCCGTGGCCCCGTCCAGGGTCAGGTCATAGGTCTGCCCGTTCAGGGTGAATTTCACCGATTGCAATGCCATAGGTTAACCTCCCGCGAATTTATTCATCACCGTAGCGTCCATCTCTGTGAGGGTCATCACCTCATGGACTTCCTTGATCAGCAGATACCGGTACAGGTACTCCAGGATCAGGTGGGCCGGCACATGCCGCTCCAGGGCCGCCTTCAGGTCGTTGATCCCCGCCGGGATCCCTGCCGGGCCCTGGAAGTTCAGGTGCACCACCCCAGGGTCATAGGTAGCGATCACGCCCCCGTCCTTCCAGCTGTCGCAGATGGCCTGGATGGAGGCCAGGCTGGGGGTCTGGGCCGCCTGCCAAGCCGCCTGGATGGCCGCCCGGCGGTCGTCCAGGCTCTTGGTTTCGTCGCTTTCCAGCCCCAGCAGCCACTCATAGTACCGCACCTGCTCCTGGTTGAGTTTGGAGAAGTCGATGAAGTTGTACACCGCTAGGATGCGCTCCGCCATGGTATCTAGGCTGGCCCCTGCCGCCAGGAAGATCTCCTGGACCCAGGGGTCCTCCTGCAGCATCCAGTGGATCTGCCGCAGGGCCCACTCTTTTACCGTCATGTGGTGAGAGACACCTCCCCCAGCGCCGGCACCTGCCGGTCCGTCAGGGGGATGTTGACGCTCCCGCCGTTTACCTGCAGGCCGCTCTGGTCCAGCACCCCCTCCGTGCTGCTCACCACGCTGGAGAGTTGGGCGTAGCTCACGTAGGTGGTGCCCTCTGCGAAGGCGATCTCCCGCAGGTACTCCGTGAGGTTGGCCTTTACCGCTCCCGTTACGGTACCCAGGTCGGCCTCCTCCGCCAGCACGATGGTGGCGGAGACCGAGATCGCCACCTCTGTGGCGGTGGTCACCGTGGCCACCGCCCCGATGGGGGCCTCTCCGGCGCCGTCCCCGTTGTTGTTTGGGTCGATGAGTTCCTGTACCTGGGAGATCAGGCTACTATCCGCAGCCTCCATGGTAGCGTCCACGATGCACACCTCCACGGTGTTGGCCCCCAGGGCCTGGGGAAAGATCCGCACCCGCCCCACGCCGGGCACCGACAGGGCCCAGGCGATGTAGGCCTGCTGGTTGCCGCCGTTGTTGGGGTTGCGAAGGTCGTTGTAGTAGCGCTCCCGGAGTTCGTCGTCGCTCTCCTCATCGTACCCGCCGGTGGCCGGCGCGTCGTTGGTCACCGCGGCGATGCCGGCAATGGCCACCGGCATATAGGTGATGGTGCCCGCCTCCACGTTGCCGCTCTCCCCCGCCAGATAGGCCCGTACCGGGAAGGTGTCCCCCTCGGTGTAGGACCCGTCCGTGGTGGCGTAGAACTCCACCCCGGAGGCGGTGGAAAACAGGGCCCCGGCCTGAATCGTCCCGCTCCCCGTCACCACCCGCAGGGTGGCGGTGGCATAGGTGGCATACCGCCGGGAGAGCCCCCGGTGCTGGAAGATAAACAAGTCCAGCTCCTGGCCGGTGAGGTTTTCCACGTTGAGGCGGCGCTCTGCCACCTCCACGTCACCGTCCAGGGACAGCACCGCCAGGGCAAACGCCCGGGTGAAGTCATAGGCTGGGAAGCCCAAGGTCTTCTGGTACCGGTCGTGGATGGCGTTGAGCATGTCCTCATGGATCTGCTCCAGCTCAAGGGACATAGGTGATCACCTCCGTGCTCTCTCCAGAGGGGTCCTCCAATGTGAGGTCCCCGGTGATGGTTCCGTCTCGGTTCCATTCCAGCTTCCCAATCTCCTGGATGGCAGCGCAGTACCCTGCGCTGTCCAACAGCTGCCGCCGCAGCTCCGAGAGGAGGAACCCGTTGGGCGCCTTGTACCCGATGAGGTCCTGGAGCAGCGCCCCGAAGTCCACCGGGTAGATGGCGTACCGCCGCTGCTTGGTCCGCAGCACCTGCTGGAGCCATGCCTGCACCGCCTCGGTGCCTGTCACCTCCACCGGGGAGCCGCTCTCCATGTAGTACCGGTGGTTGGCCCAGTCGAAAAGAAAGGTCACCCCCATCTCCCGGGGATCCCGTGGGTCCGCTGCCGCCATGGTGGCGGTCTCCAGTGTGTCAAACAACATGTTGTGCCACCCCCGCGATCAGGATCTGTTGGCCTCCGGCCTGCCGGTCAAAAGGGTGCCCCAGCAGGGCCACCGTCTCCCCCGCGCAGTAGGGGGTGCCGTCTGCCTTGGGGATCTGCAGCAGCCGGTCTGACCGCAGCATGATGGCCCCCTCAAAGCAGGAGATGATGGTGGGACCTTCGTAGATGATGGTCCCATCTGGCAGCCGTTTTGGCACCGGGGACAGCACGTCGCCGGTAAAATAGGCGTAATTCTGCGGGTTGTCCCGCTTTTTGAATTCTTTCGCGATCTGGTGTTCCCAGCCCATCACTCTGCCCTCCTCATGGTCATGGTCATCATGTGGGGCGGGCCCAGATCATGGGTCACCGCCTCCACCCAAAACTCGCCCCGGATCTCCGCCAGGTCCACCATCATCCGCACCCCGGCGCAAACCCGGTCCGACCCGTAGGTGGTCAGGGAGAACTCTTCTGTCACTTGATTCTTGCTCAGCAACGTGCTCTTGGCTTTGGCTGCCGCCGTCACGCTGTCCTGGTCGGAGTAGGTCTCCAGTGCTGTCCGCCGGCCATACCGCTGGATGGAGGCTTCGTCCTCCTCCTCCGCCTGCACGCTCACGCTGCTGTCCATGTCGCTGTAGACGATCACGTGGTTGCGCAGGTCAGCGATGTCCCAGCTCACCTGAGGGTCCCCCGGTTCGTCCATCACGTCAAAGGCCGCCAGGTTGCTCTCCTGCCGGCAGTAGGCCCGCAGGCAGGTCTCCGCAAAGGATCGGATCACCAGGGTCTCCCCCATTATTCGGGGGAAATAAGGCACCCCGTTCTCCGCCGTCACCGTCTCCAGGACGTTCTGGAGGATGGTGGCCGCGTTCTGCTTCTCCAGGGAGTACACGCTGCTCACCAGGTCCGGGCAGGAAACCTTCTGGATCCCGATCTTCGCCGCGATCTGCTCAATGGCCGTCTTGGCTGCCACGTTGTCAAACTGGAGGATGATGTCGTTGGTGGTCAGCAGCCGCCCGCCGTCCTGGCAGGTGATGGTCATGCTCTCCCGGTAGGACCCGCTCACCTGCTGTACCTGGCCGAAGAACACGCACTCCCCGCTGCTGGTGTTCACGCAGCTCACCAGGTCCCCCGGCTGGATCTCCAGAGGGGGGAAGTACTTCTCCCCCGTGGCCTGCAGCACCTGGAAGGACAGCTCCGTGCACACGCTGGCGCTGTCGTCGGTCAGCGTGGGGGCCGTCACCCGGTCGGAGATGTCCCGCACCCGCCCCGTGGCGTAGCTCTGCCACTGGACGGCGTACCGGTCCGGGGGCTTGCCCATGCTGTCCTGTTCATAGACGGTGTATACCTTCTCCGTCTGGGGGATGTGGATCACCGTAGGCTCCATGGCGGTGCCGCCGGCGGCGTCGATCCCGCCGCTGGACACGGCCTCCCCCGCTCCGGTGGGCTTGGCACCGCCGTTCCATCCCCATCCCTGCCAGGCATACCCGCAGGCGATGATGGAGTCCACGCTCATCTGCTTCACCGTGGAAAATGCGTGGATCACCTGGTTGTTCCCAATGTACAGGCCCACGTGGCCATACTGGGGGGCCGTGGGGCTGTCGAAGTACACCGCCGCCCCCACTGGGATGTTCCGGCTGGTGCTCACCCGCCAAAGGGCCCGGGCCACCTTGGCGCTGCTGGCCGACTTTCGGGGCATCCCCGCCCCGTAGGCGTAGCAGTCCGCAACGAAGGCCTGGCACCGGCCGCTGTACTTGGTGGTGCCCAGCTTGCTCCTGGCCCAGGCAATGGCCTGCTCCACTTGCGTTGCCATCCTGCCACCCCCTTAACTGCCATAGGGGGACGGCAGGGAGTAGTCCCAGCGCGTCCCACCCCGGTAGGCGTTGCGGAAATAGTTGTGCTGCCCGTCCCCGGCATACCAGCAATAATCCTTTGGGAGGACACGGCCCACGTTGCTCTGGCCCGCGTGCTCCCGGCTCCACCGGTCCAGCACATCCGTAGCCAGGGCCACCAGGTCATAGCCGTAGTCGCTGGTGGTGGGGGCCCCGGGGGTGTAGGCAAACTGGGCCTTCTGCGTCAGCACCCCGGCGATGGTGTCCCGGAACCCCGCCTTGCTCCCGGCGTCCACCCGGTTCAGGGCGGTCCAGCCGATGCAGGCGATCTCCGTCTTGCTGGCGATCCCCCGGGCCTCGTTGTACATGGTCTTGGCGATCATGGTGGCGTCCGTCTGGGTGTATCGCTTGGTATAGTTCCCGCCCTCGGAGGTTCCGGTGTTCTCCTCCTCCTGCCGGTCGGTCTCCACGATCTCCCCCGCCGGGCTCTCCGGCATGGCGATGGCGTCCAGGTCCGGGGCGTTGGCGAACCGATACTCTGTGCACTGGAGGGTGTAGGCCACGTCCCCCGCCTGGTCCCGGCCATACTCGAAACTGTCCACTGTCACCGGCAGGTTAAACAGCTCCGTGCCGTCGTTGTCCAGGTGGATGGCCCGGAAGGGGATCCGCCGCTCCCGCACCGCCTCGATGGTCCGCACATAGGCCCACCCATCGGTGGAGGAACCCGGCCGCATCCAGGGGTACTTCTTGGTGGGGAAGATGCTAGACAGCTCGAAGGACGCCAGCTGCATGGTCCCAATGGCCTGCAGCTCATGGTTGATGCCGTCAAACTTCGTGTTGTCCTGCCCACGGGAGAGCTGGATCCCCTCGTTGGGCACCACCGGGAAGGTCATGACCTCCTCGTTGTTGTTGTAGCTCAGAATGAAGTCCATCTCACACAACTCCTTGGGCTGCCAGGATCTTCTTGGCGATGTAGTCTCCCGTCTGCTCCATGTACTGCCGGTTGCCGATCACGTTCCCCTGGATGGTGAGGTTCACCACGATGGAGGGGGCGCCCTGCTGGGCCTTCTTGGCCACGTCGTGGGGGATGATCCGGGTCCCGTTGGGCAGGTCCACGATCTCACCCCGGCCGCCCTCGTTGATCCGGGTGGCGCCGCCCTTGAAGTAGGGCGTGCCCGTGGCGTGGCCGCCGGCGTCGCCGAAGCCGAAGAACCCCTTGATCTTGTCGGGGATGGACTTGATCCCGTCCACGATCCCGCCGATCTTGTCCCCGAACCAGTCAAACACGCCGGAGACCTTCTCTTTGACCCAGGTGAAGGCCCCCACAATGCCGTCCTTGATCTCCGTGGCCAACTGCACGATGGCATCCTTCAGGGTGGTGATGAAGCCGACAACCTTCTCCACCACAACCTGAACCGTAGCTTTCACCTGGTCCCAGTTGGCAATCAGTAGGCCAATGATGGTGATCACGATGCCGATGGCCGTCGCAATCATACCAAATGGGTTCGCCTTCATAACTGCGTTGAAAATCTGCCCAGCGGTTGAGGCACTCTTGATGGCGCCGGTGACACCAGAGAACATCTTGGCAATCGTCGAAATGAAATTGAACGCACTGAACGCCGCAGCCACGCCGGTGATCACCGGGATCAGCCAGTTAGCGTTTTGGATGAAAAACGAGATGGCCGAACTCAAAATCAGGAACGCCGTTTTCCCAGCGCTCATGATCTTTCCGAACGCATCGGCAATGGTATCCTTGTTGTTTGTGATCCAGGTCTCTAGCTTCGTTACAAGGCCCAAAGCGGCCTCCTGGATCTGTGGCATATACTGCACCAAAAGGTCCGCAAGCTGGGCTTTCACACCGATGAGCTTTTCCCCGATAAGGTCTGTGGTTCGTCCAATCAGGTTCTGAGCAACGGCGATTTTCCCGGCGTCCGTCTCCGCCAGGGCCTTGTTCACCCCGCCCACGTTCTGGGCCAGCACATCCGCCAGGGTAGCGGCTTTCTGTTCCTCCGTCCCGGTTTTCAGGATCTGCTCCTGGTAGTCGGACATGATGATGCCCGCCCGGGACAGGGCGCTGGTCTGGCCGCTCATGACCTTTCCGATCATGTTGCCGATGCTCACCGCGTCGGACTGGGTGGCGTTCAGGCCCTTCTGCTGAGCGATCAGGTCCGCCATGCCGGGGGCCAGCTTTTCCAGGGTTTTCTGGCTTAGCTGGAAGGTAGCCAGCTGCTGCAGCCCGGCCACCGACACGTCCCCGGCCACCACGCCGTTCTCTTCCATCTGGTCCGTGAGGGCCACCAATTCATCCTTGGCCCGCCGGGCGGCGTCCGCCCCCTGGGACATGATGCTGGGCACGTTCCCCAGCACGGCCTCCAGCTTGGTCTCCGCCTCTTCCGCAGCGTTGAACCCCGCGATGGCCTCGTTGGCAAAGTTCACCACCCCCGCCACCGAGAGGGCCCCGCCCAGGGTGGCCAGCACCCCCGCGGCCCGCCCGGCGGTGGACATCACCCGCTTAAACACGTTGTTGGCGTTCTTGCCCCAGTTGTTGATGGTCTTGGTGGCGGCGTTGATCTGTTTCTGCTGGGCCCGGATCTCCTTGGTGGTCCCCTTGAGCTTGGGGGTAAACTGGTCCTTGAGGCTCAGCAGGATGTTGATATTTTTACTGGCCATTCAGGGCATCCACCTCCAACTCCCAGGCCGCCAGCAGGAACATCCGCTCCAGGAAAGTCATCCCCAGCAGTTCCTCCAGGCTGTGCCCACGGTTGAGATAGTGGGCGATCACGGCCAGATCCGCGTCGCCCTTGATCAGTTTTTTACCGCGTCCTTAATTCCCGTGGCGTCCGCCAGGCCGTACATGTCCAGGATGGCCGCCACGATCCGGTTGAGCTCCATCATGTTGTCCCCCAGAACGGCGCACACGATGTCCGTAGGCGCCGCCACCTCATAGGCCGCCTGCAGCTTCGTGTTCCGCAGCATGGGGCAGCAGGCGTAGATCAGATCCACGTTGAAGGCCAGGTTGGCCGACATGGAGGTGTCCCCCAGGTCGTCCATCATGCTGGCGATCCGGGTCAGGGGGATTTTTTCCAGCTGCAGGGCGCCCCCCAGGGAGGGCACCTCCACCTGGCGGATTTCATATTTTTCCTGTTTCCGCTGCTCCGCCTTGGCCATCAGGGCCTCCAGCGTCAGCCGTTTACTGTTGTCCATGGTACATTCCGCCTATCACTCGATCAGGTCCAGGAAGGCGAAGGACCCCGCGGTAAAGGGGACCTCTTCCTCCGTCACCGTCCGGTTTTCAAATTTGGACAGGGTGATCTCGTCCAATTTCACATCGTACAGGGCCACCCGCTCCGCGCCGTACCCCGTGGGGTCGTCCACCGACGCCACAATGGTGAGGTCCGGCAGTTCGCCGTTCATCACGCCGGCATGGTACTTGGCGGCAATGGTGCTGTCGTACTTGTGCAGAGTCATGGTCCCGGCGATGCTGTACCCCATGTACCGCTTTTTCTGGCCGAAATCGCCATTGACGTCCATGTCCTCATAGTCAATGGTGGCCTTGGCCTCGAACGATTTCACATTGGCCATCCGCTCCCCGTCCAGCCAGACCTTGCCGAAGGTCCCGCGGATGACTTTGTTGTGGTTAAATGGCTGCATACTGCTCCCCCTTTCAGGCCATGGTGAAGATCATCTTCAGGTCCTCCATGGCATCCAGAATGTGGGCCTGGGCCTTCCCGAACACCGAGGACCGGTAGGTCTTTTTCTTCACCTGGGCATCGCTCAGGTTCGAGGTGTCCGTCCCCGCTTCCGCCCAGGCTGCCCGCATGGCGTCCACGTCGATCTCCACCGTGATGGGGTCATCCCGGGAGATCACGTCCTGCTCGCTCAGGCTGGTCAGGTAGGTCAGAATATCGGAAACGAACAGCGCCTGGTTGTCCGCGGTATTTTTCCACTTGCCCAGGTAATAGGCCTTGAAGGTCCGGATGATGTCCTCCTGGATCAGGTCCATGGCCTCCACCACCGCGATCTTCTTCATGTCCTCGGTGAGATCCTCCGTGAGGGTCTGCAGGGTGTTCACCCCCCGGGCGATCCGCACCGCGTCGTCGTCCGCGAACAGTACCAGGTTGCCGGCGTCAATGGATTCGTCCACATCCTCCACCGGCTCCGCGCTGGCCAGGTCCTCCAGGGCCTTGTAGGTCACGCTCTCGTTCATGGGGCAGGCAGCCAGCACGCCCCCGATCCGGGGCAGATAGGCCGCCATGTCCGTGGGAGAGGAATCCCCCCGGATGGTCACTGCCGTGTTGGCCACGTTCACCACGTGGATGTCGTCCACGTCCTCCTGGCCGGTCACCAGGGCCTTCACCTTTCGGATCCGCCGGGTGGTGTTGACGCCCTTGACGTAGCTGGCCACGCCGCTCTGCAGGGCCTCAGGCACCGCGCACAGCCAATTGGGGGACAGCTTGTCCAGGATGGCCTTGGCGTCGTCCATGGTCTTCGTGGTGCCGATCCGCACCACAATCACCTGGTAGGGGCCTGCCAGGAACGCCCGGGAGAGGGCGGTGTAATTTTCGTCCGTGTAGTCGGTGGCGACCACGTCCTCCAGGGTGGTGTAGGTCTTGTAGTCAAAGGTGGTCACCGTGTCGTCCTGGACGATCACCGCCAGGATCCCGCGGATGGACCGGTTCACTGCCGTGGAGGCCAACTTTTTGAACTCCACGCTGATCACAGGTAAACCCATACGGTTACTCCTTTCCGTTCAAAATCAGATCCTCCATGGTCTCCGCGTCGGCGTCCGCCGGCGGCAGAACCTGGAAGTTCTCCAGGGTGAGGGAGGCGATCAGCACCATGTCCTCCCGCCGGAGGTCAAAGCTCACGTCCTCTGGATACAGGACAAACAGGTCCCGCACCGGGATGGGCTTTTCCAGGGCCTCCGTCAGCTTGACCTGCCACTCCAGCAGTTCCAGCCAGCCAGCCCGGGTCCAGGCAGCGAACCGGATCACGTCCATGGTGTAGGTGTCGTGCCGCAGCCCGCCCTCCACCGCCGTGTCCAGAGTACCCGGTTGGATGTAGGTGCAGGGCCGGTCAAACCCCTCCGTGATGTCCTTCGTGGTGGGTGGCTCCCCAAAGAGGCCCTCGATCCAGTCCGACAGGGCCCGGATGGTGTCGATGATGGTGATCACTCAGCCCAGCCCCTTTCGCAGCAGATCATCCACAAAGGCCTCTGCAGCCCGGGGGAACTCCTTCCCCATCTCCCCGGCCGTCTTGTCCAGGGGGTGCTTCCCGGGGATCCATTTCTCCCGGGTGCCCTCGACGAACACCGGGCTCCCGTTCCCAGGCACCATCTGCACCGGGGAACCTTTGGGGATCTTCCCCTGGCTCCCGCTGCCGGCCCGGGTCTTGATGTTGGAGTGGCCGTACTCAATGAGGTGGGCATGTGGGGCGGTGTTCATGATGCGGATCTGGTAGTTGCCCTTGTACTTGGTGGCCTTCCCCCGCTGGATCCCCCGCAGCAGGTTCCCGGTCCGCTTTTTCGTCACCGCCCGGGTGTTGGCCCGCAGGCGTTTCCGCCCCTCGTTGCCCTGTTTCTGGATGAACTGCTTGGCCTCTTTGGGAAACTGTTTCTGGGCCAGGTCCACCAAATCCCGGGTAAATTCGTCCAGTTCGTGGAGGTCAAACCCGTTCTGCACTGCCATTGACTCTCACCTCACAAAAGAGTTCCAAAGTCTCATGCCGGAGGTAGGGGTCCAGGATATAGAGGATGTCGTAGGTCTCCCCCTCGATCTCCAGCCACATGTCCGCCGTGATCCCCTTCCGGTACCGGATGGTCACCTTGTGGGTGGTCCGGGACAGCTGAGTCTCCGCCGGTCGGCCGGAGAGCAGGGACCCCGTCTGGGGCGTCACGCTGCACCACACTGTGGCCACCCGCTCCGGTTCCACCGGGTACTGGCCCAAAGCGTCCTTCTCACAGCCCTGAGCCATCCGGCGGATCACTGCCCGGTGGCGCAGGTCAGAGGCTAGATTGATCCGGTATGCCATCGTCTGCCTCCTCCAGGATCCGTGTAGCCTCCGCCCGCAGTTTCAGCTGCACAATGGCGTTGTCCAGCCCCGGGATGCGGGACTGGGTGCCGGTCTCGGTGCGGCCCCGGTGGTCGTAGTAGTCCAGCACCAGGGCCTTCACCGCCAGGTCATAGAGGGGGTCCGGATTCTCCGGGGCAGCCACCCCGGCCCCCTCCAGATACTCCGCCGCCGCGTCCATCAGGGCCAGCAGGAGATCATCCTCCCCATCCCCGTCGATCCGGCAGTAGAGCTTCACCGCCTCCAGGTCCACTGCCATGGTCTCAGCCGCCGCTCTTGGCCAGGGTCGCGATGCAGAACCCGTCCTTGGCGATCAGGTTGCCGCCCACCATCACGTCGCCCAGGATGGCGTTCATCCGCTCCACGGCCTTCACACTCTCGTCGATCCGGATGGAGTAGTTCCCGAAGAGGCCCAACTCATAGTTCATGGGGTCACCGTAGAGCATGGTCTGGAGATCCTCGCTGCCGGCGGAGGAACCGGTCAGCGCAGTCAGGGCCGAGCCGATGGTGTAGGGCACGATGAGGCCGCCGTCGGTGATCCGGCCGGTGTTGGCGTTGCCGGGGTCGGGGATGATCTTGTACAGGGCGTGGTCATCGCTGTCCCGCAGCTTGCCGATGGCCGCCAGGTCCGCCTTGTTGAGGTACAGACGGGCGTTGCCGCCGATCTCTTCGTCGTAGCCGTAAGAGAACACGATGTCCTCCAGGATGCCGGCGGCGATGGCGGTGACGCTCACGGTCTTGTACAGCTTGTTGCCGGAGACGTCCACGGCGGTCTTGATGCCGTACATGTCGTTGTTGGAGGCCTGGCCGTCGCCGTTGTAGATCATGGCGGACACCTTCCGACGCAGGGCCCGCATGGCGATGGAGCGGATCTTCTCCTCATAGGACACGGGGGTCAGCCGGGCGAGGTTCCGGTCCACGAAGCTGGTGACGCTCACCTCATAGGGGGAAATCTTAGCCGCCCCGAAGGAGGGGTCGCTGGCGGTGCGGGCGGTGCCGGCGGCGGTGGCCACATCGGCGCCCTGGGCCTCCATGTCTGCCAGCAGGAGGGGTTCCTGGATGCTCTGGCAGCCGGTGAGGTCCTGCACATACACCTGGTCAATGATGGAAGAAACGGGGCTCACGTTCTCATGGATGGTGGTCCCGATCCGGTCGGGCTTCAGCAGGGTGCCGGTGGCCAGGGTGGTGGAGTCCCGCAGGTTCAGCCCCAGGGCGTCCGCCACCTCCCGGGCGGAGAAGGTCACCCGGCCGCCGCTGCGCAGTGCCTCGGCCCGCTCCTCTGCCAGGTCCCGGGCCTCCCGGTCCATGGCGGGGGCGCTCACCCCGGCGAACTTCTCCTCCTGGGCCATCAGGGCGCGGTATCCCTCGATCTCAGGGTTGATGGCAGCGGCCTGGTTGGTCAGGTCAATGCCCCGCTCCACGTTGCCCTCGGAGAAGGCAGCGTCCGCCTGCTGGATCAGGTCGCCGCGGCGGTTCATGGCGTCCAGATACTTCTGTCTGGTGGTGTCTCTCATGTCTGGTGCTCCTTTCAGAATCGCATTTTTTCAAGTGCAAGGCGTGCCACGGCAGCCTGGAACTTGCTCTCCTTGTTGTCCGGGGGCGTCTCCTCCGGCGCGGCCTCGGATACCTTTGGGCCTCTCGCAGGGGCCTTTCCGGCCTCCACCAGGCGGTCGTACTCCGCCCGCAGCGCCGCCGGGGAGGGCATGGGCTGGGCCCCCATGGACCGGATCCCATGGCTCACGCCCCCGGCGCAGTTCAGGATGGTGTTGGGGTCGATGAGCTCCTCCCCCAGGATGTGATCCACCAGGCCAAAGTCCTTGGCCTCCGGGGCGGTGAGCCAGGTGGAGGTGCGCATCATCCGTTTCAGCTCATCCCGGGTGGTCCGGGCCCCGCACTTCATCGCATAGGCGTTGAGGATGCTCTCCGTGGTGGTGTCCAGCACGTCGATGCTCTTCAGGTGGTCGTACCGGTCCCCGTCGGTGGACACCATCGGCAGATGGATCATCACCTGGGCCACCGGGGAGGCCACCACCTCCCGGCACCCCAGCATCAGCACGGAGGCCGCAGAGGCTGCCAGGGACTGCACCTCTGCCACCGTGTGCCGCGGGGAGCCCATCAGCACGGTGTACATCTCAAACCCGGCATACACCGAGCCCCCGCCGGAGTTGATCTCCAGGATCAGGTCCTCCCCCTCCGGCAGCTCCTCCAGGGCATCCCGCACCATCTGGGGGGAGAATGCCGGCAGGTCGAAGAAGCTGTACAGCCACAGGTCCTCGTCCTTCACCACGTGTCCGTTAAGTTGTTTCCGCATTTTGGCCACCGCCTCCGTTCTTTTGCGTGCTCAGTTCCTTCCAGTCCTCCAGGGGGACGGAATCCAGCTTTGCCTTCCGGGCGTCGCCTCCCGGCACATCCGGGAGGTCCTCATGGGCGCGGACATCGTTCACACTGTATACCCCGATGTCCGTCATCGTCCGGTACCAGTTGCCCCGGCTGGCAAAGTCACCCCGGAGTTCCACCATCATGTTCATGTGCAGCTCCATTCCCTGCCGGCGCTGGGCTGGCAGCAGCAGGGACCAAGTCTGTTCCTGCTCATACTGGGTAATGATGGGGTGCAGGGTCCCGGTGACATACTCGATGGCGTTCTGTTCGTTGGAGCTGTAACTCTGCTTCCCGGCGTTCACCTTGTAAGCCGGCACCCCGAAAAAGTTGCAGATGTCGATCACCGTGATGTCGTGGTTCTCCACAAACTGGGCATCCGCCATGGTGGCGGACAGGGGCGTGTAGGTCAGCCCGTGGTCCAAAATGGCTACCTTATAGGCGTTGTCCGGCCCGCTGTGGATCCGGTCCCACTCTTTCCGCAGGGCGTCCTTCCGGGTCACGTCGGTGTTTTTCCCGGACTTGTCCTTGACATAGCCCCCAAGGTCGGTCTCCGTGCTCAGCACCCCAGAGGGCTGCCCGCCGCTGGAGTAGTACCGCCCCTGGTAGGCCTGGGCATCCAGCCCCGCCAAGATCACCTGGTTGGCCCGCTGCAGCACAGAGATGCTGTGCAGCCCGTCCCGGGTGTAGCCCTTGTAGTGGAGCACATCCGTGGAGGCCAGCCGCATCACTGCCCCGTTGTAGGGGTGGGTGATGTCATACCATACGTGGCCCGCTGTGTCCTGCCAAAAACTTACCAGCTCCGACGGCACGGGGATCAGCTCCACCGGCTCCATGGTGATGGGGTCCCGGAGGATCCACTCCACCGCGAACCCCCGGATCAGCCGGTTCAGCTCCAACATCTTCCGGCGGATGAAGGGGGTCATGGCCTCGTTGGGCCGCAGATTCAGCAGGTCCAGCACCGGCGGGAACACTCGCTTCCGGGTGCTGGAGATCATGCCGTAGGACGGCATCTTCCCCACGGAGTCGGAGATCACCTCCAGGCACCGGTTCACCGCCGCCAGCTTCATGGCTGCCGTCTCCCCGCCCACCATCACATTCTGCATTCCCACGCTCTCCAGCGTGGTCACGTTCACGGGGCCGGTCCGGCTCTGGCCCCGCTTGCGCAGTGCGTCCAGGATCAATGGCGATCACCTCCAGGATCCTCCGGCGCGCCCAGCTGCAGCAGCACGCCCAGGATGATGAGCTCCGCCCCGGCCACCGCCACCGCCAGGGGAACGCGCCCAGACAGAGCAATCCCCACTACGATGGCAATCATGCCGGCCAGAACCAGTAGGTCGGCCAGGGTAGAGCGTTGAAATCGTTGTTTCATGGCATTCTCCCATTGATGGTTTCGGCCCTCTCCCGGGTGCCGGGGACTTACGTCCCCGGGCCCAGGATCAAAAAAGGAGGAGATCCACATGCGGGTGGTCGGTCCACCCGGGACAGGGCCGGAGTATGGTTCACATAGAAAAAGTTCCTCGGTCAATGGCTGCGATCAGGCCACTGGAATCACGGTGGACCAGCGCCCGGGCCAGGGCGTTCATGGCCGCCGCTACCGGGTCGATCCGTTCCGTATCGTCTTTGTGCTTCTTGGACAGCTTGATGTCCCCGTAGTTGTTCTGGATCTCAATGGCGTTGGCCAGGCACCACAGCAGCAGGGGGGACTCCTCCAGCACGATCTGCCCCTGGAGCAGCAGTTCCCGGAAGGTCTTCACCGCCAGGTTCTGCCCCGCGCAGGTCTGGGAGATCTCCACGCAGAAATCCTCGTTGTTCCGTTCCTCGCACATCTTGATGGCCAGGTCCGTGGCGTTGTGGCCGTCATAGTCCACCTCCAGCACCTCCCAGTCGTGATCCCGCTCTCCCGCGCTGATCCAGTTGTCCACATAGCTGTTGTCTGTCACGTCCCCGGGGGTGAGGGTGCAGTACCCTCGTTTCGCCCATTCGATGTAGGGCACCTGATCGCTGTGCTCATGGCGCTGGGCCCCGCCCTCTGGCATAAATGCGTGGGCCTTGATGGCCACCCGGCCGTCCTCCAGCAGGAACACCGCCGCCACACCGGAGAGGTCAATCCGCTTCCCCAAGTCGAACCCACACCAGCAGGCCAGGCCGTCGGTGAGGGCGGCAAAGTCCTCTCGGGGCACCATGGCCGCCTTGGCCAGGGCCATGCAGTGCTCATCCAGGTACCGGTTCACGCTGCCGGACTGCCACTGGCACATCCGGCGGGTGAGGAACATTCGAATTTTGTGGGGATCGTTGGACCCATAGGCCGCCTGGTACTCCGCCTCGATCTGCTCAAACAGAGAGGCAGAGTATTTGTTGGGATACCGCAGGCAGGGGTTAGCCCAGGCCCACAGAGCCTTTTTGTGGGGATCCTCCCCCACCGGCAGCTCCCGGATCATCGCGAAATAGGTCTCGTCCACGATCTCTCCGTCCAGCACCCGTTTGGCATAGAGCTCCTCGGTGTAGCAAGGTTTGCTCTGGGCATCGTCGCCGGCGGTGGTAATCACATCCAGCAGGGCCTGGGGCCGCTTGCCAAAGGAGTTAAACCCGATCTCATAGATGTCCGAGGTGGGATGGGCGTGGTACTCATCCACGACAAAGTAGCTGGGGGCGCCGGAGTCCTTGTTCTTGGTGTCCTTGGAGAGGGCCCGCATGTACCCGCCCCGGGTCTTGTGCACCACGGGGTTGGCCCGGGGGATGATCAGCCGCTTGGCAATGTTGGGGCTGGCCTGGGCGATCTTCTTGGCGTCGCCAAACACCCGCATGGCCTGGCCCCGGTCCACGGCTGCGCACTCCACTTCCGGCTCCAACTCAAACACCGCCAGCTCTGGGTGGTACGGGGGATACATAGCGTCCCCACACATGTGATATAGCGCCTGCCCGGATTTCTCCGTGCTCTTGAAATTCCCCCGGGCCCGTTTGTTGTAGGTCCGCTTGAACCGCCGGGCCCCGGCGTCCCGGTGGACCCATCCGTAGGTGCAGCCAAGATCAAACACCTGCCAGGGCTGCAGCTGGATGGGCTCCCGCTGCTCCACCCCCCGCACCTGGACGCACTGCCCAAACCACCGGATGATCCGGTCCGCCCGGGTGGTGTCGAAGACATAGGGGAAGGCATCAGTCCCTTGCCGCTTGAGATCGTCCAGGTGCCGCTGGCAGGCCTTGATCTCATAGGGACAGCACTGGTCATGGAGCCGCCCCCGCACCACCTGCTTGGCGTAGACGCTCACCGGATGGTGCAGGCCACTCTGCCACCGCACGGCCATCTCAGTCTCCGAACAGGTCGGCATCGGGGTCCTTCTCCGTCTCCTGGGTCGCCCGCTTCCGCGCCAGCCGGGCCCTGGCCTCCGGGGTCATGCCCAGCTTATCCGCATAGGACAGCAGGGTCTTTTCGTGGCCCTGGAGTTTGGTCATCAGGCCGTCCAGCTTCTCGATCATGGCCAGGCGATTCCCGGCGCTCGAGGTTTTCTCCATGGCTGCCATCAGCTCCCGGCACAGAGCATTGAGCGCCTCCCGCCGGGACAGGGCGGAGCAGTAGATGGCCAGCATCTCACTGTCCAGGTCATCCAGGATGGCCAGACCCTCCATCCGCTCTAGGATGCTCTTCCAGTAGCGTTGGGCCACCGGGTCCTTGTTCAGGCTCCGGGGCACCTTGAGGGCTGCGGGGCGGTCCGGCATCACCGCCGCCTCCGCTGCCTGCCTGGCCTGGATCTCGGCCTGGGTCCGGTGCTTTTCCTGGTTGTCGCTGACTTTCACATTGGCCGGCATGGCAGCCGCCCCCTTTCCAAATCGCCATCGGGGAGATTTTCTCGCAGCCGTAGGGAGAGCGCGGTCTGCGTGGAGCCGGGCAAAACTTTTTGCCCCCGGGGGGAGGTTGGACGCGAAGCGTCCGCGCTCGCGCCCAGGCACACGCACGCGCCCGTGCCTGGGCACCCGCCTGGGTGGGCGTAGCTTCGCGCTTCACTTGCCCCGGCGCTCCGCCTGCTCTCGCATGGTCTTCTGGTCGTGGTGATACTTGCACAGGCTCTGCAGGTTGGCCGGGCTGGTGAACAGATCCCAGTCCCCACGGAAGGGGACCACATGGTCCACCACCGTGGCCCGGGTCCGCCACCCCTTGGCCGCGCACACCCGGCACCAGGGCTCCCGGATCAGCTGGGCCGGCCGCAGGCCCTCCGTCCAGATGGCTTTGCTGTACCAGCTGTGGTATGCTGCGCTGTCCTTCCGCCGGGTCTGCCTGGGCGGCGGGCGGTGCTTGTCGCACCAGCCGTCCCGGGTGAGCTCTGGGCAGCCAGGGTGCCGGCAGGGACGCAGGGCTCGCCTTGCCATGGGCTATCACCTCCATGTCTGCAAAAACAAAAAGCCCGCACCAACAACCTGCGTTTCTACGCAAATCATTGGCACGGGCACTCATGGCACTGGCACTGGTCGATATTCACGATGGATTCTTGACGGCATCGCTTGCAGTAAACCTGGATCCGCTGCCCTTCCGTATCGGGGTAGATCCGAAGCACTTTGCTCCCTCCACACTTGGGACAGAGCAGCCATCCGTCTTTCACTGTCAACAGTTTACCATGAATCTCAGGGCTGCGCAATACTGTTTCCTCCTTTTCTACACCGTTGCGAGATGTAGCACCTATATTTCAAGTATATGTATAGGGCGCTCCGTTTTGAGGGGATTGGGCTCGATATACGCCGCGTACCGATAGGCGCCAAAGGGGTTCCGCACGGCGTTCTCCTCCGCCCACGCGGCGTCGGGCGGCACGGGGATCTCCCCCTGTTCGGCCTGGCACTTCTCCAGCGGCGGCAGCTGCCGGTACAGGGACCGTGACGCCACCCAGGTCCTGGCCCCGATGGGAAGCACCACGCCGTCGGTGCGCTCCTTGCAGAAGTACCGGGCCGTCCGGCGGTAGTTGTCCCTGGGCCCCAGCAGCAGGGGCGCATCGTCCACCGAACCCCCTGGCCAGAGGAACCGCACCTCCGCCGGGGAAAAGTCCGCATCCCGCAGCACCAGGTGGATGTGGTACCGGTGATCTCCATGCCGGCCCTCGATGACGTAGACATAGTCAAAGGGCTGCTTCCGCCAGCGCCGCATGGCGTGGAGAAAGTTCCTCCAGATCCGCCGCACCTCCTGGAAGCTGCCCGGCAAGTGGTCCGGGTCGAAGGTCAGGCAGTACACCGAGGCCCGCCACCCGAACAGGGCCAGCATCAGCTCCAGGCGGTCCACTGGGGTTCGTCGGAAGCAGGCGTCCCGGGTCAGGGCCCGGATCCGGTTCTTTTCCCGCCGGACGCTGGGCAGGTCCCCCTTGGACAGCGCCGGCCGCCGGTACCGGCACTCCTTCACCAGGGGACCTGCCCGCTGACGGACTTGGGTCCATTCCTCTCCCATGCCATCCTCCCTTTCGCTGCCGCCGGGCATCGCACCGGGGGCAGTAGTAGTGCTTCCCGCCAGGGTCCAGGGCGGACACGTTCCACTCCAAACCACACCCCCGGCAGATCCGATAAACAGGCATTCAGTTCGCCTCACTCCCAGAGCCTTCACCGCTAGGCGCATCTCCTGCAATCTCCCCACCGCAGGCGGCGTAACCAGCGATATCCACCCAGTTGTCCGCATTCCAAGAGCCTCCGGCAATCCGCCCGATCTTGAGCAATGCCATCATGGCTGCAACGTCCTCCGGCAGAATCTCTACTATGCTTTTTCGTCCAACGCACCTCGTCTCGATATAGGCCTTCCAGAGTTTGGCGATACAGCGGAAATTATCCTCTGGGGTTCCATAATCTTCCTGCCGGGCACCACAAACGCATTTTTCAGCAGATTCCAAGATGTTTTTCCGGTTCATAATGCACTCCTCTCCCACAATCAATTTTAAGCACTAAAACGGCAGATCCGGGTCCTTCCCCGGCAACTCCACCAGCTTGGCGTTGCTCCGGAGGGTGGCCTTGACTGCCCGACCCTTGTCCACCAACTCTCGCTGCACAGCGTGATCCTGCTTGTGCTCGCGGAAGGTCTGGGTAGGTCCATCAAAGTCCAACTCCAGATACCCGCCGGAGAGGCCCTTCTTGTTCTTCCCCACCCGCAGCGTCCGGGGTGCTGTGGGGTTGCCTTCCTCAGTCTGGTAGAGCAGGAGGACTGCGTCCGCGTCCTGCTCGATCTGCCCGGACTCCCGCAGGGAGTATAGATCCGGGGCCTTGTTCCTGGCCGTCCGATCCGGGCGGGAGAGCTGGGAGAGCCCCACAACCAACACCCCCAGGGAAACCGCCAGGCCGTGGAGGTCCATGGATATCATGGAAACATCCTCGAACCGGTTCTTCCGTGAGGATCCCCGCCCGGGGTTGATGATCTGCAGGTAGTCCACGTAGATCACCTCAAACCGCTTGGCCACCGTCACACTCCGCACATCCCCTACCGTCATCCCGTTCGCCTGGATCACCTGAAAGGGCCGCTTTGAGAACACGTCGCCACTGGTGATGACCCGCGCCCGCTCCTCCTCTCGCAAAGTTCGGGTGCGGATCCGGTGGGAATCCACGCCAGCTTCCAGGGCATGGAGCCGGTCGTAGAGTTCGTCCGAGTTGGTCTCAAAGGAGAAGTATCCCACCCGCCGTGTTTTGGCCTGCTCCCAGGCCATCTGGAGGGACAGTGCCGTTTTCCCCGCGCTGGGCCGCCCGCCCAGGATGACGAAGTCCCCCAGGGAGGATAAAACCGTCTGGTCCAGCTTGGGGAAGCCCCAGGGGAGATACTCCGCCTTCCGGTCCTGGCGTTCCAGGAACTCCAGGTGCCCCTGGGCGGCGTCAACCACCCGCAGGGAGGCCTGCTGCACTACCGCCTGGTTTGCCTCCTCCAGCAGGGCCAGGGCCTCCTCTGTCGTCTTGCACCCAGTCAGGGCCAGGCCCAGAGCCTGCATCTTGGCTACCTGTGCCTGCTCGATCAGCAGGTCGATATAGGCCTGGTAGTTGGCTGCTGTGGGGGTAAGGTCCATGATCTGGAGGATCAAGCTGGTGTACTCTTCTCCGGCAATGCCCCGGACGGTTACCGGGTCAATGGGACGGCCAGCCTGGTAGAGTTGCCTGGCCGCCGCAAACAGCGTCCGGTACTCCCCGGTGTACTGGTCCTCCCTGGTACGCAGGAAGATCTCTCCCGCGCACCCCTCCGCGTCCAGGAGCAGGGAGCCGATCACCCCCAGCTGGGCCTCCAGATGCAGGCTTTTTTCCATCTCGCTCATAGCCGGTAGGACCCCTTCGGCTCCTCATCAACGGGTTCCATTGCTGGCTTTCTTGCCTCGTCCTCCCACCGCCGGTGACTCAGCCACCGGCAGGCGTAGGGGATCCCGATCCCCCGCTGCCAAGCCTCAGACTGGAGGTCCCGGGCCAGGCCCAGGGCCATCTCCCGGAGAAGGGCGTCATCCGGCTTGAGCTTGTCCCACTCCCGGATGGCTGCCTGCTTGTCCTCCCCGCGAGGATAGGAAGACCAGAAGGCCTCGAAACGCTCCGGCTTCCAGTCAGGGGACTTCTTCCCTGCCCTTTTCCGTTTTGGCGCACACCCGTCCCCCTCTGGGGGGACTATAGGGGGGTTATTACTTAAGTATTTTATTCTCTTAGTATTTAATTCCGCCGGATTCTGCGTCAACGCGGTTTCCGTCAACGTGTTTTCCGTTGACGGGAAATCCGGCAACGGTGCCGATTCTTCCCCAGAAACCGGGGGTTCTTGGGTAGGGGAAGCGGCTGCGCATTCCTCCGCAGTGACCTTCTGCGGGAACTCATAGATCACATACTCGTTACTGGAAAAGGCGCCTGTTTCATCGTGAGTCTGCCGGCGAAGGATATACCCCGCCTCTTCCAGCTCCGCCAGGGCGGCCCGGACGGCGTCCCTACCCTCCTTGCAGATCTTGGCCAGGCCGGCCACTGTGTAGTCCCAGGCCTCCGGCAGGCTGAGGATCTTGGACAGCAGCCCAATGGCCTTCAGGCTCAGCCGGGGATCTGACAGGTGATAGTTGGACATCACCGTGTAGTTCTTGGTCTTCTCGACTCTGCAAACTGCCATAGCTATCTCCTCTCTCGCTTTGGCTTGTCCTTGGCTTTCTCCCGCGCTGCACGAATCACCGCCACCACCTCGTTGCAGCGGAAATGGCAGCGGACCTTCTTGCAGTTTAGGCACAGGGCAATGGCCTCCGGGGGGTCCGAACCAGGGACAAAGGCCTCTTGATAGGTCATCGGCCGGTCTGGTTCGCTCCACGGCCGGGAGGCAGTGGGGTGCTCCTGCTTATTGATTTTCACGGGCTCATCTCCCCCCCAAGAAAAAACGTGTATTTACACCCTGCACAGGGCAGGGGTATAATACGCTTGCGGGGACGCCATTCGCTTCCATAGCAACCCTCTTCTCTGACTGCCCCCCGGACTGGAAACGGTCCGGGGGGCAGTTCTTTTTTGGGTAAACGTCACCAAAGGCCGTTTTGTTCCATGACCCTGGCAATGGTCTCCTGGATCCGCTTGCGGCCCTCGCGGCGCTCTTCCTCTGTGTAGTCCTTATGTAGGGTGTACACGATAGAGGTGCCGCGCTTCCCCGCATCGGTGATGGTGACGGCGTCCACCCACTTCTCCTGCCCCCGGCAGGTGAAGAAAAACGGTTTTTTATCCCGCCGCTGCCGGCGGATCACCGTGATGGGATAGGTTTTCCCATCTATGGTCTCGGTTTCCTCGGTAATGGTTTCCACGATCTCGTCATCCATAGGACCACCTCCTCCTGCACCCTATGCACAAAGGGCTTGTCTCTTGTTCTCTCGCCCCGGAACGGGCTCAGAGGATCCGCAAAGGCACCCCTGCCCGGGCCAGGGCTTCGTTGACCCGGCGCTTCCGGTCGGCCTTGCGGCGGACCGCCTGGCGCTTCTTCATGGCGGGGGCAATGGCCCGGAGGATCGTATCCTCGGCCAGGGCAGCCTTTTTCTCCAAAATTGCGTTCATGGGGTAACCTCCTCACTGGTTGGGTGTAAACTGTGGGCACGCCTGCCGCAGGGCGCCTCTCCGGCACTCCTTGGCCAGGCAGTACCCGGTGCTGGTGGGAACCCAGGCATAGATGTTCCCGCGGTTCTGGTGATAGTACTGCTCGTACCACGCACAGTTCACGCAGACGCGCTCCGTGCGGTTCACGGTGATGGACTTCCCTTTGAGATTCATGCACAGGGTCTCGCGCTGGGCTTCTACGGATGTTTTCATTTTGCAGCCTCCTGTTTACGCCAGTTTATGGCGTACTATTTTCTCTCATATTACGCCATAATAAGACGTAAGTCAAGAAATTTCTTGGAGGTGCTACAATGTTTCACGATAGGCTTAGATCTTCCAGAATATTCCGTGGCTACACGCTCCAAAGGACCGCAGATGCCTTGGGGATGACGCTCAGAGCGTATCAGAAGTACGAGAGCGCAGATAGTGAGCCAGACTTTTCTATGCTCGTAAAAATCGCTGACCTGTTTAACGTCCCGACTGACTTTCTGTTGTGCCGGGATGATTATCTGAGGTCTCTCGGAGTATCCGTTGATGTACCCCCAGAAGGTCCTCCAAGGCATCCCAGACCGCGAAAGACCCATTGATCTCCGCATACTCTATCTTCTGGTAATGCCGCAGGCCGATCCCCAGCTTGTCCGCCATCTCCTGCTGCGTCAGGCCGGCGGCTTTGCGGGCGGTTTGTAGGTTTTTGCGCATGGGGCACCCTCCTACAACATCTTGATTTCTGTTGTTGTGATTTTTCCGTATATTGACGTTTGTCCTCCGTTATGTTACTATTGCCTTGGAAGCGCACGCTTCCCACTTAACTTTGAGAAAGGAGGTGCGTAAATGGGAAAATCTTATCATCTGGGGAAAAAGTCTGATATGCAAAGATTCCTCCGTGACTTTGAATCCGAAATTATCGATGCTGCCAGAGAAGAAGCAAGCAAAGAAAAGTTCGATGTGACTTGCCCCTCCTGCAACGCCAAAATCAGGATCCCCGCTGGGCGAAGTCATTGCCCAAAGTGCAGGGAACAAATCACCCTAAATCTCGAATTTGACTTTTGATGTCAATTCTTTAGAGGTCAACTTGCTAATCAGTAGGTTGGCCTCTTCTAAAATTTCGTTCAACCGCTCCATTTTTTTAATTGCCTCTTCAATCTCCGAAGCATCTACTTTACACTTTACTTCAATTTCTTTCATTCGTTTTCTCCCCTTTCTTTTACAAAGAAATCATAAGAAACACCAATGGCATCACAGATTAAGAAAAATTCCTCAACCGGCATCTTTGTTTTCCCGTTGAGAAGAAGGCTGGTTTTCTGCTTAGACCATCCACACCGCTTCGCAACAAAGGATTGTTTGATCCCTTTGCTGACAAGGTATTCTTTTATTCTCTGATGAATAGGCAAGGCACCACTTCCGTTCTTTTGTATAGAGCGATCGTCTAACTGCCCCCGGACCTCACGTCCGGGGCTTTTCTTTTCATTCTCAAGCATTGGGTGTAAACTGCCGGCACGCCTGCCGCAGGGCACGGATCCGTATGATCACTGTGAGCGCTTTCTCTCTTCATGGGACGCGAGAACCGCGTCTACCTCCTCCGGGGTATACCCAAGAACACCCAGAACGTAGTAGATGGCGGAGCAAGCGCCACAGGCCGCAAAGTATTTTGCGTCGAGATTCACCGCATTCCGGATCTCCATATTTTCCCGAAGAAAGTCAAAGATCACACTCTCCATCGATGGACTCAACGTGGCCTTTGGCTTGCATCTCATGGGGGCACCTCCCTTCACTTCCTCCTCCGGCCATATAAAATGGTGCAGAGGAGGGGATCATCGCAGAAGTAACGGATTTCCAGGGCAATTCTATTCTTGCAGCTCCCTCGACTCCGCCACCTTCAACTCCATAGCCGCCTGGATCAACCCGTCCAGCTCTGCCACGATCTCTTCGTACAGCGGCCGCTCCTCGGGAGAGATTACGCCGTCCTCGGCGATGGTCAGCAACTCCCGGTCCCGCCGCTTCTCGGCGAACTGGATCACCCGGTTGATCAGCCGGATAGAGGCCCTGGGGAGATCCAGCACTTCGATCTCCGGGATGACCTTCACGTCCCCGGACGCAATGCGGTTGTGCTGGTAAGCCAGGTAGAGGGCGTCGTAGACCACGCACATTCGGTCCACCACCCCCGCCGGCGGGAGCCGGCTATAGGATTCATAGGCCTTGAGGCTCTCCACCGAGATCCCCAGGGCTTCGGAAGCCCCTTCCTGGGTCTTTCCGGCCTTGAGCCGGGCTATTTTGTAGATGTTCGTGTCGTAGCACGACATGGTCAATCGCTCCCTTCCATGGTATCCTGGGGATAGAATAGATCGTCGATCTTGCACCCCAGCAGCTCTGCCAGCAGCGGCAGCTGCCGTGCTCGAGGGAGGCAAACCTCATTCTCCCAGTTAGAGACTGCGTTCTGGACGACGCCCATGCTTGAGGCCAGTTCCATTTGGGTCATGCCCGCAGCTTCCCGCAGGGCACGGATTCGCATGGTCATGGTTGTCACCTCCTTGCTTCCCACCACTTCCCGTGATAAGATACGGAAAGAGGTGATAGATTGTCATGGATACCATTTCTATTTTTTCGTTTGTTCTTTCCATTCTATCCGGTATTGTTGGCGCGGTACTTGCTCTGTTGGGGCAGCACATAGTATCAAAACGGACGTCAGAAACAGAAATGAAAAAAGTAATTCTTACTTCTTACCTGCCCGCAAGGCTAAAAGCATATACAGATTACATATCCGCCTTAAACACTTGGGCCGAAAAGCTAGATGAATCATCTTGTCACGGGATGTTTCATGCGGCGAATATCGTTTCTTTGGTCGCAAGTGAGCAAACAATCCAAGCACTCAGCACTGTGCAGGGCTTTGTTTTTTCTTTTCAAGAAACTGGAATAATTCCCTTTGGGAACAAGTTTGATCAAGCAAAACTTTCCCTGCTCATTTCTATGCACAATGACTTGATGCGCTATCCAAATCCCACGTATCAGCGCAAGGTCAAAAATACCCATGAGTTGAACAAAGACAAAAAATAGAACGAACAGAACCCAAATGCCGCAGTTTTAGCATTGTCCTCTGGGTATTCTTGCTTTGGGAATATTCTAACGGTAAAGTAAACACCAACCGTAGCAATCACCCCGATCAGCACTAGGGTTTTCAGCGCCATCCTATCTTCCTCCTCTGCTGTGAATATCGCTTTTCTTGATTATCACACTCTCTTTATACATCGCCTCATGCGATTTGTCAAGCGATAGCAGAAATTTTTATCGCAATATGGAATGTCATATTGCACAAATTTGCATCACATTCTATGATGTTCCAAAAGGGAGAGATATCTATGAATCGAATAAAACTGCTAAGATCCTCCTGTGAAATGAAGCAGTCTGACTTGGCAAAGCAGCTCAATGTCAGACAAAATACCATATCCAACTGGGAAACTGGGCGTTCTGAGCCCGACTTTGCTACCCTGCAAAAAATGGCCAGGATCTTTGACACCACCATTGACTATATTTTAGGCAACAGCAGTGAGAAATCACCGGCAAATCTTTCTTCTGTCGTCCAGATCCCCGTCCTCGGCTCCATCCCCGCCGGGATCCCTCTGGAGGCCATCGAGGACATCGTGGACTGGGAGGAGATCCCAAAGGCCATGTGTTCCGGCGGGAAGGAGTTCTTCGCCCTCAAGGTCAAGGGGGACAGCATGTGGCCAGACTTCCTGGAGGGAGATATCGTGATTCTCCGGAAGACACCTAGCTGTGAGACCGGCGATGTCTGCGCCGTCCTGGTCAACGGGGATGAAGCTACCCTGAAAACAGTGAAGCTCGCCGAGGACGGGTCACTGACCATCACCCCGAAGAATCCATCGTACCCACCGAAGACATTCACACCAGAGCAGATCCAGCAGCTTCCAGTTTCTATCGCCGGGGTCGTGGTGGAGCTGCGGAGAAAAATAAAATAAAAAATTCTCCCGAATAGGGAGAGAGAGGAGAGCAATATGGGACTGTTTTCAAAAGATGAAAAGAAGTGCTGCGTCTGCGGCAAAAAAGTCGGTATGATGCACTACAAAATCAAGGACAAGCAGCTGCTTTGTAATGATTGCTTCAAGGCTGCCAAGTTCCCTGAACTCACATCCTTGGCCTCTCTGGATTCCGTGGACGTGGTCAAGCAAATCCGCCGCATGGAAGAAAACGAGAAGGCCCTCAAATCCTTCACGCCGACCAAACAGGTGGGTACTATCCTGTACATCAATGAGAAGGACCATACGTGGTATGTCAATATCGGCCCGGAAAAGAAGCGCAATGTGATTCACAAGTTCGAGGACATCGTGAATTATGAGCTCATCGAAGATGGGGAAACCACCGTTTCTGGCGGGCTAGGTGCGGCTGCAGCTGGCGGTATACTGTTCGGGGTGGCCGGTGCTGTCATCGGTGGGACAACTGCAAAAAAACGGCAAAAGCCAGTCTGCACGGAGTTAAAGATCAAAATCACCCTGAACGACATAAATGAACCCGTGGTGTATATCCCGCTTGTCACTGGAGAAATAAAGCGGGACGGGACGATATTCAAAATACTCATGAACAATGCTCAGGAGTGTTTGTCTCTCCTGGAGATCATGTGCAACATAGCAAAGCCACAGGAAAGCGCTGCGCCTGTGCAGCCCGCTCAACCAGTCAGCGCTGCGGATGAAATCATGAAATTTAAGGGCCTGCTGGATGCCGGTGTGATCACCCAGGAAGAGTTCGATGCAAAGAAGAAACAACTCTTGGGACTGTAATTCATTTCCCGATGAGGACCTTCACCCCGGAGCAGGTCCGGCAGCTTCCCGTCTCCATCGCCGGGGTCGTGGTAGAGTTGTTGGGGAAGAAAGAAAAAGTATTATTTAGTTTTAGGGGTATTTTCATGTCGGAAAGTGAATATAAAGCATTACGAGATGAGATTTTGCATAGCTATACAATTGTTGATAACTCTAGGAACATACTTTATGTTACCGTTTCTTGTATTTTAGCTTTTGCTGTCACGAATAATAGTCCAGAGCTATATTTGCTTCCATTTTCAGTGATTATTCCTATCTACATGGTTTCAATAAACTATACTTGTGACATGTACAGAATAGGTACATATATCATGGTATTCGGCGAAGGTTTAAAATCAGACTATAAATGGGAATCTCGGCAGCTACATTTAAACACTCAAAAAGAAAACGCATTCCCGCGTCAATTCCAATTATTTCACACGCCATATATTGTGTTAGGATTTTTCTGTATATTTCTTTTTTATCTTTCTTTGGATTTCCAGCATTTAACATTCTCTCTGCTGTTGTGGGTGCTCTGTGGAATCGCATTTATAGTTATATTATTGTTTATATATAAGAAATATGAGATGTCATCTATACAGGAAAAATATATTCGCGGTTGGATTAGTGTAAAAAATTCCGAAATCTCAAGTAACAAATGGATACTTTGACGAGCTCTACAATCTCTATAAGATGTACATTTTCTGTAAAGAGGGCGAAATGCTATCCCACAATAGGCTGTAGGGGTTTTTCTTCGTGTCCTCCGGATATATACATACTCTCTTATTTGCTGGCCATTTGCTCCATGTGCATTTCAAGTTCTTAGCAGGAGGTCTCAGTATGGACGCAGCCCAATATCTCCGAAAAAGCCGCATGGAAGAGGGAATGGACACGGAAGAGGTCCTAGCCAAGCACCGGAAAGCTCTGGCAGAGTTCGCGGAGCGGAACAATATCCACATCATCGAGACCTACTATGAAGTGGTCTCGGGGGAGTCTCTCTACGCCAGGCCGGAGATGCTCCGCCTTCTGAAGGACGTGGAGGACGGCTGCTATGATGCCGTCCTCTGCATGGACCTGGACCGGCTGTCTCGCGGCCGGATGCGGGACCAGGGCGTGATCCTGGACACCTTCAAGGACAGTGGGACCCTCATCATCACCCCGGAGAAGACCTACGACCTTTCCGATGAGCTGGACGATGAGATGGCAGAGTTCAAGACATTCATCTCCCGTCGGGAGTACAAGATCATCAATAAACGCCTGCGCCGGGGGCTGGATCAGTCCATCCAAGATGGCTGCTATGTGGCAAACGCCCCCTATGGGTACCGGAAGACCACCATCGACAAAAAGCCAACCCTGGAGATCTACGAACCGGAGGCAAACTTTGTCCGAATGATGTATCGCATGTACGCCGATGGCTATGGCTGCGTCTCCATCGCCAGGCAGGTGAACCTCCTGGGAGCCCGGCCGCACCGCTCTGCGGAATTCAGCCGGAGCTCCGTGGCCACGATCCTGCGCAATCCCACCTACATTGGGAAGGTAGTGTGGAACCAGAAAAGCCACATCAAAAAAGGCTCCCACGGGAACGCAAAACACATCACGATCTATAACCCCCGGGAAAAGTGGACAATCACCGACGGGCTTCATCCTGCCATCGTGGACAAAGAGCTCTACGATCAGGTTCAAGAAATCATGGCCGGCCGGTACCGTCCATCCAAACAGGACGGTACGGTGAAGAGCGCCCTGGCCGGCCTGGTCCGCTGTTCGCACTGCGGACGAAACATGCAGAAGCTGAATATGAAGGGCGGCCCATATATAATCTGCATGAAGCCCGGCTGCTGCGCCAGCACAAAGTACGGGCTAGTGGAGGCCCGCATTCTTCGCCACCTGCAAGAGATCCTGGATGAGCTCACCTCCTCCAAGGGCGCTGCAATCCCCCGCATGAGCCAAGAGGGATACAAGCAGCAGTTGGCGGCCGTCCGGAGGGAACAAAAGGCCGTAGAGGGGCAAAAATCCCGCCTCTACGATCTCCTGGAACTGGGGGAGTATGATCTCCCCACATTCCGTGAGCGGATGCCTGTGGTGAAAGAGAAACTAGCCAGGCTGGAGGCCAAGGAGGCAGAACTCCTGGCCGCCATGGAGCGGGATCTCCACCGCGATCCCGCTGCCCAGGCCAAAAAGATCGCCGCGGTGTTGGACGCATACGGCGACGCCGACATCCCCCAGCGCAACGCCCTCCTGCACTCCGTCATTGACTACGTCACCTATACCAAAGAGAAAAAGACGAAGCCCACAGACTTCGTCCTAGAACTCACACTCAAGCCATACTGATGATTATATAAAGCGCCATATCTTCCGACAAAGACTGCATCGAGGACCTGCGGGTGTACCCCACCCGGGCCTCCCAGGCGGTGATCGACCGGGCCCTGAGCGTGCGGGGAGGCCGGGCGGAACTGCTGCAGGCTTACATCGACGTGGAGCCCGCCAGTTATAACCGGGGCTTTTACAGCGTGGACATCCGCTACTACTACCGCATCACCGCCGAGGCCTTTGTGGGCGGCTCCCGCCCGGCGGAGATCAGCGGGCTGGCGGTCTTTGACAAGCGGGTGCTCCTCTTTGGCAGCGAGGGCAACGCCAAGATCTTCACCTCCCGCTTCCGGCCCGAGGCGGGGGACTGCCAGGGCATGGGGCGGAGCAACCTCCCTGAGGCGGTGGTGGAGGCGGTGGACCCCATCGTCCTGAGCCTGAAGCTCATCGACCCCTGCGACTTCACCTGCCCGCCCCCCTGCCCCCCCAATCCCTGCAATCCCTGTCCGCCGCCCCCTCCCACCTGCGGGTGCTGCGCGGAGAATGAGCTCACGGAGATCCCCCCCTGCATCAGCGCCTGCTTCGACTGCGACCTGGCCTTTGACGGGGGCTGCCGGCGGCTGTATGTGACCCTGGGGCAGTTCTCCATGGTCCGGCTGGAGCGGGACTCCCAGCTGCTCATCCCCATGTACGACTACTGCATGCCCACCCGGGAGTGCAGCGGCGGCGACGAGGACGGGGACGAGGATCCCTGCGAGATCTTCCGCCAGATCCGCTTCCCCGTGGGGGAGTTCTTCCCTCCCAGCACCCTGCCCGGGATGGAGGAGGAGCCCGACGGGGCCAGCTGCAGCCACAACAGCTGCTGCTGACCGGTACAGACGCCCAAGGCGCGCCGCCCAAACGGCGCGCCTTGGCCCTGCCCGGAAAACGGAACGGGCCCTCCCCGCCGGGGGAGGGCCCGTTTGCTGGGCGGGGAGGGGACAGGCGGTCAGGCAACGCTCTCCTCCAGCAGGCTGGTGAGGGCCTCCCCTGTGGTGAGCAGGCCCCCCAGCAGGGCGTCCACCACGGCCTCGTCGGGGGTGATCTTCCACTGGCCGTCCACCAGGGTGAGGGGGACCTCCACCGTGGTGGTCCGGGTGTCCAGACCCTCCTGGTTCAGCAGGTCGGTGAGGGTCTGGAGGTACTGCTGGGTCATCTCCTCCTCCGTGGGCTGCTGGCCGTCGGCCTGGAGGGCGGAGCTCAACGCGTCGGAAAAGGCCTCCTGGAGGAACTGGCCCACCACCGGGGCCATGTCCAGGTTGGTGAGGGAGACGGTGACGGAGGCCGTGCCGGCGCCGGGGTCCTCCTGGGCGGAGATCACCTGCCAGGAGAGGTGCCGGGTCATGGCCTGGGCCAGGGCGGCGGTGTCCTCGGCGGAGAGGTCCACCTCCTCCCCGGCCTGGGTGAGGTCCCCCAGGTCGTCCAGGTTCAGGCCGTCAGTGTTCCAGTACTGGGGCAGGGCCAGCACGTCCAGGTCCCGCAGGGCGGCCAGGCCCTGCTCTGTGACCTCCTGGGCGGAGGCCCGCTCGCTGCCGCAGGCGGCCAGGCTGAGCAGAAGGGACAGGCCCACCAGCAGGGCCAGAAGGGTTCGTTTCATGGGAAAGCCTCCTTTTGCGCAAGGGATGGGTGATAGGGCCATGATACCACGCCCCCCGGCAAAGCGCAAGGAGGCTTCCCCTTCCCGGCGAAATCTGGTATACTAGGGCCACTGCGCGAAAAAAGGGGGAGCGGGCCATGATCGGAACGGGAACCATCGCCAATGTGGCGGCCATCGTCCTGGGGGGCGCCGTGGGTCTGGTGGCCCGGGGCGGCCTTAAGGAGCACTACCAAGAGGGGCTTATGAAGGCCATGGGCCTGGGGACCCTGTTCATCGGGGCGGCCGGGGCCATGGCGGGGGCCCTCTCGGTCCAGGGCGGGAAGCTGGCCTCCCTGGACACGGCGGCCACCCTCTCCATGATCCTGGCCCTGGCTTTGGGAACCCTGGTGGGGGAGTTCTTCGACTTCGACCGGCAGATGGAGCGCCTGGGCATCTGGCTGAAGGCCAAGGCCGACCGGAAGGGGGACAGCCAGTTCGTCCAGGGGTTCGTCACCGCCTCCCTGGTGGTGTGCGTGGGGGCTATGGCCATTGTGGGCTCCATCCAGGACGGCCTTACGGGGAACGCCACCACCCTCTATACCAAGGCGGTGATCGACGGGATCGTGGTGATGGTGCTGGCCTCGGTCTATGGCAAGGGGGTGCTGTTCTCGGCCCTGCCGGTGGGGGTCCTCCAGGGGGCCATCACCCTGTGCGCTGGGCTGCTGGCCCCGGTGTTCAGCCAGCCGGTGATTGACAACCTCTCCTTCCTGGGGAGCCTGCTGATCTTTTGCGTGGGGGTGAACTTGGCCTTCGGGACCAAGTTCAAGGTGGCCAATATGCTCCCCGCCCTGGTGTTCGGGGTGGTGTTCACTTTGGTGGTTCCCTACCTGCCCCTGTGAGGGGGGGCGCGGGGCGGGACGGCGTACCCTACGGGTGGGCCGCTCCGAAGCCGCCTTGGGGCGCAGCGCCCCGTTGCCCGCCCGGCCCCGGGCGGGGGCCCGGCTTTCTTTGGAAGAAAGCCGGAGGAAAGAACACCAGGGAGGAAGAGGTTCTTCCTCCCTGGACCCACCTTTTCTGGTTGGGGGGACCCTGCGGGGGTCCTCTCTTTTTTTCTGCCTGGCCTGCGGCCCATGAACCAACGCCCGTAACGGCCCGCCCCCCAGCTGGGCGGGCTGGGGGAGGTGGTTTCGCAGACGGGAAGGGAAGCACAGCCCAAAGCCTTCCCCTTGGGGGGAAGGTGCCCCAGTGCGCACACTGGGGCGGATGAGGGGGCGATCCTGTACCCAACCTTTCCTTGTAGATGTAGAAAAGGGGGGCTCCCGCCTGTCGCCCCAACGGAATGCTTCTCCTGCCCCGTTGGGCAACCCGGTCGCCCCCTCATCAGTCACCTTCGGTGAC
>ERZ827471.368-NODE-368-length-42633-cov-8.876133_pt1 | contig 42633 bp, 40 predicted proteins | sample MGYA00519772_ERZ827471 | MGnify/ENA primary metagenome ERZ827471 (study PRJEB31778, sample SAMEA3449315) | human gut metagenome | biome: human gut; feature: human-associated habitat; material: faeces | place: United Kingdom | collected 2010/2012 ...
CACCTTCACGTACGTCGTTAGCACCGTAGCAGTTAACTTTAGAACGGAGTCCGTCAGAGTAAGAGATTCTCTGTACTTCTTTCAGTTCTCCTGTGTAGTAATCATATTCTGTCTGAACATATGTGAATCCGTTAATTCTTGAGATGATCTTTGCAGCATCTTTTCCAAGACCGTTCAGGATAACACGAAGAGGTTTCTTACGAACTTTGTTAGCCTTCTCTGCGATACCGATAGCACCCTCAGCAGCTGCGAATGATTCATGACCAGCCAGGAATGCGAAACACTCTGTATCTTCTTCCAGAAGCATCTTTCCTAAGTTACCATGTCCAAGACCTACTTTTCTCTGATCAGCAACTGATCCAGGAATACAGAAAGCCTGAAGTCCTTCTCCGATTGCTGCTGCAGCTTCTGCTGCTGTCTTACATCCTTTTTTGATTGCGATTGCTGCACCTACGATGTATGCCCAGCAAGCATTTTCAAAACAGATTGGCTGAATACCTTTGATCTGATTGTATACATCAAGTCCGGCATCCTTTGTGATCTGCTGTGCTTCTTCGATAGAAGAAATACCATAACCAGCCAATACTTCATTGATTTTATCAATTCTTCTTTCATATGATTCAAATAAAGCCATTAATTTATCCTCCTGATTAAATTACCTTAAAATATTGAGATTACTCCTTACGTGGGTCGATGATCTTAACTGCATCTGCAACACGTCCGTACTGTCCTTTTGCTTTCTCCCAAGCTTCGTTTGGAGTGTCTCCAGCTTTTACGAAGTCTGTAAATTTTCCAAGGCTTACGAACTGATATCCGATGATCTCATCGTCCTCATCAAGAGCGATACCTGTAACATAACCCTCAGCCATCTCAAGGTAACGAGGTCCTTTTTTCAGAGTTCCATACATTGTACCAACCTGAGAACGAAGTCCTTTTCCAAGATCCTCAAGACCAGCACCTACTGCAAGTCCGTCCTCGGAGAATGCAGACTGGGAACGTCCGTATACGATCTGAAGGAAAAGCTCTCTCATAGCTGTATTGATTGCATCACATACAAGGTCTGTGTTCAGTGCCTCCATTACAGTAAGTCCTGGAAGAATCTCTGCTGCCATAGCTGCAGAATGAGTCATTCCTGAACATCCGATTGTCTCAACAAGTGCCTCCTGAATGATTCCTTCTTTTACGTTAAGAGACAGCTTACAGGCACCCTGCTGCGGAGCACACCAGCCTACACCGTGTGTAAATCCGGAGATATCCTTTACTTCTTTTGCCTGAACCCATTTTGCTTCTTCCGGGATCGGAGCGGCACCATGATGTACGCCCTGTGCCACTGGACACATTTCTTCTACTTCGCGTGAATAAATCATTTTAAAACTCCTTTCAAGTATAGATTGACCGATGTTATTGAGAAAAAAAGTTCGATAACATCCTATGGGTATTTTCTCACAAAACCTTTGTTTCGTCCAGTCATATTTGATAATTTTTTGCCATAAAAAGTATATTATTGTAAGTTATCTCTTTGGGTATTATATACCTAACTGTCAAATATTTCTGGCAACTGTTCTATATCTGTGATAATATATTAGCAAGTCTGACCTTGGAGGTGTATTTTTTATGAATGTGTCAGCAGAATCTGTTTTTCCAGAAAAATACCGGATTCTCAGCGGAAGCACGCTGAAAGTGATCGCTGTTGTTACTATGCTGATCGATCATATTGGCGCAATTCTTTTAAGTATGTATCAACCTGCTCTTAAAACTCTTTTTACACTTTTCGGAAGAGAATACAGTGTGTATCTGATTTTTCGTGATATCGGCCGGGTGGCATTTCCAATCTTCTGTTTTCTCCTTCTGGAGGGATTTCTGCATACCCATGACCGTTTCCGGTATGGCATGAATCTTTTTATTTTTTCACTGATTTCTGAAATCCCGTGGAACCTGATGTTCACCAACACTCTGCGTTATGAAAAACAGAATGTGTTTTTCACTCTTTTCCTTGGGTATCTGGCATTTTGTGCAATCGAACATTTTCAGGATGAACAAACAATGCAGCTTTTCTGTATCCTGGGACTGCTTGCTGTTTCTATTTTTCTGAAAGCAGATTACGGATGGCGGGGATATATTTTTCTGCTGATCATGTATTATATGCGAAACGATAAACCGGGACAGGCAATCCTGGGAAGCTGCTGGCTCTATTATGAATGGAGGGCCTGTTTCGCCTTTCTGTCCATTAACATGTACAATGGAGAAAGAGGATTTATCCGCGGAAAAGCGGCGAAATACTTCTTCTACTGGTTTTATCCGGTCCATATTATAGGACTGGTGGTGATCAGGCGGATTTTGTTTTTGTCATAGTGTTAATTTCTTTTCAGGGGAATTTTTGTTCTTGACAGAATGGGAATGGGGCCTTTTTCCAGGGAGACACTATGCCGATAGAATTTAAACTGAAAAAAAAAACGGCCCGCTTTGCGGGCCTGTTCTCTGTTTACGAATCACTTCAGTAAAAAAGAAATCTTCTTTTACTTACTTTTTCTTAATAATTTCTTTCGCATTCTTATAAATAGAATCCGCCGGAACGCATCCCCTTACCGCTGACAGCGGATAAATATTACTGTTCCGTCCGATCACGGTTCCTGGATTGAGTACAGAACCGCATCCAACCTCAACATGATCTCCAAGCATAGCTCCGAACTTTTTAAGTCCGGTCTCGATCTTCTCATCTCCGTCTTTTACAACAACAAGCTTCTTATCAGATTTCACGTTAGAACAAATTGATCCGGCTCCCATATGGGACTTGTATCCAAGTACTGCATCTCCAACATAGTTGTAATGTGGAACCTGTACTTTATTAAACAGCACTGCATTCTTAAGCTCAGTGGAATTACCAACAACTGCACCTTCGCCGACAATGGCTTTGCCGCGGATAAATGCGCAGTGGCGTACTTCAGCGTCCTTGCCAATGATCGCCGGGCCTGTGATGCTTGCGGTCGGTGCAACAGTGGCTGATTTTGCGATCCAGATATTCTCGCCTTTTTCCTCATACTCAGCCGTGTCAAGAGTTTTTCCCAGTTTAATGATAAAATCTCCGATTTCCGGAAGAACTTCCCACGGATAGGTCTTTCCCTCAAAAAGCTCTGCAGCGATAGTCTCTCCCAGATCCAGCATATTGCTGATGGTAAAATCTTTCATCATGATTTTTTTCCTCCCTGTCCGGAAGCCCGCTCTGGCTTCCTGTAATTTACAGCGGCCGCATCAAAAAACTGCCGCAGGTTATACTGATAATTGCTGGCTTCCACCTGCTGGGTCCTTACGCGCACAAAATGTTCCAGCTTGTCCATATATTCCTGTTCCGTAATACTGCCCTCTGCCACATAGGTAAGGCCTTTTTCCCAGCTTGCCGTAAGCTCCGGGTTCAGAAGCTGCCGGATAGAGCAGTTTACCACATCAAAGATCATTTCACCAAGAAGCGTTGGAGTGATCACCTGGGTCTTTTTATTCAGTGCCAGATATTTGATGTTAAAAAGCTTCTTCAGGATCTCGGCACGGGTAGCACTGGTGCCGATCCCGCTTCCCTTAATCTGGGCTCGAAGCTCCTCATCCTCGATCAGCTGTCCTGCATTTTCCATGGCAAGGATCATGGAACCGGAATTGTATCGTTTGGGCGGTGAAGTCTCACCCTCCTTGATACTCAAACCGTTCACAGGAAGTATATCACCCTTTTTCAGCTTCTGCAACGCCTCCAGGAGCACAGTATCACAGGAAACCTCGTCTTCCTCTCCATTTCTGTTTTTCTCACTGTCTGAAGCCCTTTTCCGCGAAAAAGAATTAGTGGCGATCTTCAGATAGCCTTCTTCTTTGAGAACCTTAAAGGATGAAAAGAATGCCTCGCCGTCCAGCTTCGTCACAAGACTCACCTTCTGATAAACGGCCGGCGGATAAAAAATACACAAAAATCTCCGTACAATAGTCTCGTACACACGCTGTGCAGTAAGAGACACGCTTCCAAGCGCGTTCAATCCCTGACCGGTAGGAATGATCGCGTAATGGTCTGTGATCTGCTTGTCATTCACATATCTGGTTTTTGCAATGCTTTTCCAGGATTCCATCCCCAAAATCTCTGCTGCCGCAGCACCGGCCTGCTGATAATTTCGAAGACCGGAAAGATTCTTGTATATCTCCTTGGCCACTGCCGTGGAAAGAACTCTGGCATCCGTTCTCGGATAAGTCACCAGCTTTTTCTCATAAAGCTCCTGTACGATCCGGAGTGTCTCGTCCGGACTGATCTTAAACAGCTTTGAGCACACATTCTGAAGCTCCGCCAGGTTAAAAAGAAGCGGCGGATTTTTGTTTTCTTTTTTTCGTTCCACCTTTTCAACGGTACACTGCAGAGGCTGATTCACCATCAGCTGATCAATCAGCTCTTTCGCATGTTCCTTCTTTTTAAAACCGTTCTCTTTATAAAGATACGGGGACTGAAAATACCGGCTGCCTTCCACAGCTCTCCACTCTCCGTCAAAATTCTCTCCCGCAAGAGCAATGCTGCTTAAGACACGGTAAAACGGTGTCTTCACAAAGACACGGATCTCCCGTTCTCTCCGCACCACCATTCCAAGAACACAGGTCATCACACGGCCTACTGCGATCGCCTGATATTTTGAATGGAGATAATTCGTCACACTGTTTCCATAGCGCAGGGTCAGAACTCTGGAAAAATTGATTCCCATAAGATAATCTTCCTTTGCGCGGAGATACGCAGATGCTGCCAGATTATCATACTCCGAGATATCCTTCGCTTCACGGATCCCTCTTAAGATTTCTTCCTCTGTCTGGGAATCGATCCACACACGTTTCTGGACTTTCCCCTTTACTCCTGCCATCTGGGCTACCAGACGGTAGATATATTCACCCTCACGTCCGGAGTCGGTACACACATAAATGGTATCCACATCCGGCCGGTTCAGCAGTCCTTTTACGATCTCGAACTGCTTTTTGACCCCGGGGATCACTTCATATTTAAACTCGCGCGGCAAAAAAGGCAGGGTATCAAAACTCCACCTTTTAAACTTGATATCATATTTTTCGGGATAGCTCATGGTAACCAAGTGTCCTACACACCAGGTTACCACAGAATCATCAGATTCCAGATATCCGTCTTTTCTCTGACCGTTGATCTTCAAAGCCTTCGCAAATTCCTGTGCCACGCTGGGCTTCTCCGCTATGTATAAAGCCTTTGCCATACTATTTATCTGCACTCATCTTTCTAAGCGGCCATGCCAGAAGCACAGCTCCGCCAACTATATTTCCCAGTGTTACGATCACCATGCTTTTAAGCATAGCGCCGACAGACAATCCTGGCACCATACAGAATGCAACTGTAAAAATACCCATATTTGCAATACAATGCTCAAATCCGCTGACAACGAAACCTGAAATACAGATCACGATCATCAGGAACTTGCCTGACTCACTCTTCAGCTTAATGCCGCAGAGAACAGCAAGACAGACGAAGAAATTACAAAGTACCGCACGGAAAAACATCTGTCCTGCCGGAATACTCAGTTTTCCGTTTATAAATCCGGCAAAATAATCTGCTGTACCGGACGCTCCGGCTCCCACAAAAATCCATGCCAGAATCAGGCATCCCACAAAATTGCCGATATAACTGATTCCCCATACCTTGCCAACGTCTTTCCATGATACGCTCTTGTCATACGCACCAAACGCCATTACCAGATTGTTACCGGTAAAAAGCTCTCCACCTACCATCACGATCAGAAGTACCGCGATGGAAAACACGATAGCTCCAAGGAATTTCCCCCATTCCGGGAATGTCTTGGAAAATACATTTCCAACAACGTTACTGTAGATCATCGCCACATCAATAAAAAATCCGGCCATGATCGCCCGCATAAAGTATTTTCCGAAATTGCTGTTCAGTAAGTTTATCTTACCCTTCGCAGCGGTTGACAGTTTCTCTACATCCTCCCTGTTCATAAATAGCACCTCCACATATTTTTAGCAAGCGTGGCACTTTGTTGCTGCTTCTTTGTTCACAGCAACACGCTTTCCGGAAATCTGCTTGTTATATTGTAACACTTTACTAATTATTTAACAATAAAAATGCGAAAATTTTCAAAAATTTCCGTTTTGTTACATACAACAAACAATATCCGTTTTATACCAGAACACGATAGATGCCATCCCAGGCCAGTTCCTTTTTTTTCAGGAATTTTTCTGTTTCCTTCTCTGATTGCTCCACGCATTTCCATGCCAGTCCGCACTGGGCACTGATCTCTGAAGGGATCGGGATCAGCCTTCCCGGAAATTCAGATTCCTTGGCCGTTCTTTCCATTTTCATGGCAGCCGTGGTTGTGGAAAATGTCACAACTGTAGTAATTACTTTTCTGCGCATATCTCCTTTGTTCCTTCCACATACGCAAAAACAGGACACCGGAAAAACCGATATCCCGTTTCTGATGATTTTCTTTATTTCCTGTAAAGGATCCAGTTCTTATTTAGCCTGGATATATCCTTTCGCTTTCAGAGTCTCTGCACAGAGAACTGCTCCGCCTGCGGCACCTCTTACTGTGTTATGGGAAAGTCCGATGAACTTGTAATCATAAACAGTATCCTCACGAAGACGTCCTACAGATACTCCCATTCCATTCTCATAGTTTACATCCATCTGTACCTGCGGACGGTTGTCCTCCTCAAGATACTGGATGAACTGCTTCGGAGCGCTTGGAAGCTCAAGCTCCTGCGGAAGTCCCTTAAACTCAACCAGCTTCTGGATCAGCTGCTCTTTGGTAGGTTTCTTGCGGAATTTAACAAATACAGCTGCTGTATGTCCGTTGAGGACCGGAACACGTACACACTGGCATGTGATGACAGGTGTGGTAGCCGGAACGATCACGCCGTCCTCGATCTTGCCCCAGAGTCTTAATGGCTCCTTCTCACTCTTCTCTTCCTCACCACCGATGTACGGAATGATGTTGTGCTCCATCTCCGGCCAGTCCTTGAAGGTTTTTCCTGCTCCGGAAATAGCCTGGTATGTAGTGGCAACTACTTCATACGGCTCGAACTCTTTCCATGCGGTAAGTACCGGAGCGTAGCTCTGGATAGAGCAGTTCGGTTTAACAGCTACAAAGCCGCGTTTTGTTCCGAGACGTTTCTTCTGGAATTCGATAACCTCGAAGTGCTCCGGATTGATTTCCGGAACTACCATCGGAACGTCCGGTGTCCAGCGGTGTGCGCTGTTGTTGGACACAACCGGTGTCTCTGTCTTTGCATATTCTTCCTCGATCGCCTTGATCTCATCTTTAGTCATATCAACTGCGGAAAATACAAAGTCAACAGTAGCTGCAACCTTCTCAACCTCGTGGATATCCATAACAACCAGCTTCTTTACTGCCTCCGGCATCGGAGTATCCATTTTCCATCTGCCGCCTACAGCCTCCTCGTAGGTCTTGCCTGCGCTTCTCGGGCTTGCCGCTACAGTAACCACCTCAAACCACGGGTGATTCTCCAGAAGAGAAATGAATCTCTGACCAACCATTCCAGTTGCACCTAAAATACCGACTTTAAGCTTTTCACTCATAATAAAACTCTCCTCATCTTGTGTCCCTCCATGGCACACATTTGTCTTTTCTGTAAATACTATACCAATTTTTCCTAAAATGCAAGCATTATCTTAATTTTTTTCAAGATATTCTTTATTCTGAGCGATCACCTGCTCCATCACGTCCGGTCCCGGCGCTCCCAGAGTCACACGTTTTTCCACGCAGGTCTTCATACTGATGGCTTCATAGATGTCCTCCTCAAACACAGGACTGATCTCTTTGTACTCGGAAAGCGGAAGCTCATCCAGAGAGATTCCCTTATCCAGACAGAGAAGGACCAATCTTCCGACGATGCCGTGAGCATCACGGAACGGTACACCGTGGTTAACCAGATAGTCTGCTGCGTCTGTGGCGTTTGTAAAGCCTCTCTTTGCACTTGCCTCCATGTTGGCTTTGTTGAACTGCATAGTGGAAACCATGCCTGTAAACAGGGCAATACAACCCTTTACGGTGTCAATGGCATCAAAAGTCAGCTCCTTGTCTTCCTGCATGTCTTTGTTGTATGCAAGCGGGATTCCCTTCATGGTTGTAAGGATAGATGTCAGCGCACCATAGACACGGCCTGTTTTTCCACGGACAAGCTCTGCGATATCCGGATTCTTTTTCTGAGGCATGATACTGCTGCCTGTGCTGTATGCATCATCGATCTCCACGAAGCGGTACTCATTGGAGTTCCACAGGATGATCTCCTCTGAAAAACGGCTCAGGTGCATCATAATCGTAGAAAATGCACTGAGAAGCTCGATCACATAATCCCTGTCAGATACAGAATCCATGCTGTTTCTGGTCGGTGCATCAAAGCCGAGAAGCTCTGCAGTATAAGCGCGATCCAGCGGATAAGTAGTTCCTGCCAGTGCTCCTGCTCCAAGCGGACAGGTATTCATTCTCTTCCGAATATCAAAGAGTCTTTCACGGTCTCTTCTGAACATCTCAAAATAAGCACCTACGTGATGTGCCAGTGTTACAGGCTGTGCTTTCTGAAGATGGGTAAATCCCGGCATGTAAGTGTGTACATTCTCTTCCATGATCTTCTGCAGGGCAAGAAGAAGCTCCTTAAGTTCCTTATCTGTCTCGTCGATCTCATCACGGACATAAAGCTTCATATCCAGAGCTACCTGGTCATTACGGCTTCTTCCTGTGTGAAGTTTCTTTCCTGCATCACCAATACGGTCGATCAGGTTTGCTTCCACGAAGCTGTGGATATCTTCATACTCAGATGTGATCTCAAGCTTTCCTGATTCCACATCTGCAAGAATTCCGTCCAGACCTTCTGTGATCTGATCTTTCTCTTCCTCTGTCAGGATTCCCTGTTTTGCCAGCATGGCAACATGTGCTTTGCTTCCACGGATATCCTGTTTATAAAATTTCTGATCAAAGGAAATTGATGCGTTAAAATTGTAAACCAGCTTGTCCGTTTCTTTTGTGAAACGGCCTCCCCATAACTGTGCCATATTATTTTTCCTCACTTTTCTTTTTTGCAGCAAAACCGTCTTCTCTGTACGGACATGAACTCCGTCCTTCCGGACATCTGCACTTTTCTGTGTTAGTGTATCATATTTTTATGGAAATGCAAAGTTTTTCATAATTATACATACCATAAGTATTTTATGGATGGTATTTTTTGGGTATAATAACGCACAGATAAAACAGCTATATCGGAGGTAATCGTTATGAGTAATCTTACAGATGCAGCACTCGATAGTATGCAAAATTCAGAAGCTGCTGCAACATATATTACAGACTCCTTGTTTTCATCTATATTTGAAATTGATGGCACAGCTGATGTGATGATTTCTGAAAATGTAAAAAAAGGCTGTCCACATATCTGGCCAGATTCAAATTATCGAATTGTAACAACTCGTTTATTAGATTGGTGGATTCATAATATGCCATATATTTATCTTGCGATGTTGGAAGACAGAGATTTTTCAGATGTTTTGTATAATAGTTTGAGAAACATTATTGCTATGGATACAGCCGGACATCTTTCTGAACGAGTATATAACACAGATGGCAGTGTTAAAAAGTCAGTACTGGCAGAAACAACATTATTTCATGTTGACTTTACAAAATTTAATACCATTCTGTATAAAAAATTATTAGAAGGTCTTGAGAAATCAATGAAATCATTGGATATAATCCAAAACAGAGTAGATGATTTTGTAAATGGCCTTACTCCGGCAAAACGTTATCAGATTTCATATATTGTTTGCAATTTTATGTATATATTGCTTGAATTGATGCATAGCAATGATATGTATAACTGGCTTGAAGCAGTAAGCAGATATTATGAAGAACTTATACCTTCACACGCTGCAGTATATGATGAAGAAGCAGATAATCCCGGAGATTTCGCATAATAAAATCAATCAGATAAAAGCATCCTCTATACTGCTCTGCATCAGATAACTGCGGAACAATCATTTATTTAAAAACAGGACGGGAGGTATTGTTTTCCCGTCCCGTTTCTTTTAGGAAACTGTACTGTTTTTTCTTAATCCCCGGAATTTTCCAGGGCTCTTTTTCTGTCTCTTTCCTGTGCTTCTTTTTTCGAAAAAACACAGCCACAATAATTCTGCCGGTACAGATCATGCTCATGGGACAGCTCAACAGAACGCTTGTATCCATTCTTTTTTTTGAAATCCGAAGTCAGATGTGGGACTTCATATATTTCTGCCAGCTCCTCGCCGATCTCATTGATCTTCTGCACGTTTTTCAGCGGACTGATGCTTAATGTTGTGGTAAAATAATCATATCCTCCGGTCTTCGCCAGTCTCGCCGTCTCTTCCATCCGCAGGCGGTAACACTTAAAACACCGTTCTCCCCCCTCCGGAATCTCCTCCAGGCCTCTGGCCATCTCGTAAAACTCCTTCGTATCATACCGTCCCTCCACCAGAGTTACCGGATGGGAAAACTCCATCTCACCGATCAGCCGACGGATCTCAGCCACACGGTGGGCATATTCCTCCTCTGGTGTAATATTAGGATTATAAAAAAATATCGTGATCTCAAAATACTGCGACAGATATTCCATCACATAACTGCTGCACGGTGCACAGCAGGCATGGAGAAAAAGTCTGGGAGTTTCCCCCTTTTTCTGATTTTTTTCAATCAGTTTATCAAGTTCTTTCTGATAGTTTCTTTTATTCAAAATCGGATCTCCTTTCCGTGAATTGTCAAACCTTTTCTGGCATCCCGGAACATCCCCATATCCGTGTGCCTTCTTACAATTCAGACATATGATAATATTATACCATCAAATATGAAACGGAGGCAAATATCCATGGATCCTGTCTTAAAAGTACGGGATGTGTGTCTTTCCTATCACACCTTATCTGGCGAGACACCTGCCCTCTCCCATATATCTTTTGACCTGATGCCTGGCGAGTTCCTGTCCGTTGTGGGGCCTTCCGGCTGCGGAAAATCCACTCTTCTCAATCTTATCGCCGGGCTGATCGAACCGGAATGCGGCTCCATTATTCTGGATGGAAAAGCTGTTTGCGGCAACAGTTCGACTGTGGGATATATGCTCCAGAAAGACCATCTGCTGGAATGGCGCAGCATCTACAAAAACATTCTCCTGGGCCTGGAGATCCGGGGACAACTTACCCCTGATAAACTTGCCCACGCAGAAGAACTTCTTCACACCTACGGCCTTGACCGGTTCCGGAATTCCAAACCTTCTCAGCTTTCCGGCGGTATGCGCCAGCGCGCTGCACTGATCCGGACTCTTGTCCTGGAACCGGAACTTTTACTTCTGGATGAGCCTTTTTCTGCTCTGGACTACCAGACACGGCTGAATGTCAGCGACGATATTGGAAAAATCCTCAAAAGTTCAGGCAAACCTGCTATTCTGGTAACACACGATATCTCAGAGGCTATCAGCATGGCAGACCGGGTGCTGGTTCTTTCTGCCCGCCCTGCCACAGTACAGAAAGTTGTAGATATCCATCTCACATTAGAAAACCGCACACCCCTTTCCTCCCGAAATGCTCCTGATTTCAAAAAATATTTCAATCTCATATGGAAGGAGCTGAACGAAAATGCCTGAAATTTCCACCCGTCAAAAGCAGTATCTCTCTCAGATGAAAAAAGAAAAACGAACGGTATTCGCAGCACGCATTCTTCTTTTTCTCCTGTTTATGGGGCTATGGGAAGTATCCGCAGCACGCGGATGGATTGACTCTTTTATTTTCAGCAGTCCGTCCCTCATTATAAAAACATTTCTCACCATGTGCAGGAACCAGTCGCTTTTTTCCCATATTACAGTCACACTGGCAGAAACTCTTGTCAGTTTCTTTTTTGTTGTGATTCTGGGTGTGGGGACAGCTATCCTTCTCTGGTGCTCTCCACGGACGTCCCAGGTTATGGAGCCTTACCTTGTAGTTCTTAACAGCCTGCCGAAATCTGCTCTTGCGCCGCTTCTTATTGTATGGCTTGGAGCGAATGAACGTACTATCGTTGTGGCCGGTATGTCCGTTGCTATCTTTGGCTCTGTTATCAATCTGTATTCCGGTTTCTGTCAGGCTGATCCGGATAAACTGAAACTCATCGAAACTCTTGGCGGACACAAAAAAGAGAAGCTGACAAAAATCGTTCTGCCAGCTTCCGTTCCTTTGATCATCAGTGTTATGAAAGTAAATATCGGTCTCTGTCTGGTAGGTGTGATCATCGGTGAATTTATCGGTGCAAGAAAAGGTCTTGGTTATCTTATTATCTACGGCAGCCAGACTTTTAAACTTACCTGGATGCTGATGTCCATTGTAATCCTGTGCATCATTGCCATGGGGCTGTACGCAGTGCTTAATCTTGTGGAAAAACATGTGCAGAAACAATAAAATAACAAATCCTGAAGATAAAAGAACACGCTGCCAGTTGAATATCGGCAGCGTGTTAAATCCATTTTTGCAGTTATTTATTCAGCAATTTTTGTAATTTGTCACACCATTTCCTGTCCAGGCAAAAGAGCATACACCATCATTGTCAAAACTCATGTTGCCAGTCTGTGCTCCCTGGTTAAGATCCATATCTCCGTTTTCAGCAATTGCAAGACTGCCATTATCTGTCTGCCATGTATAGCCCCTTAAGAGTGCATCATAGTAATTATGCTCATCTGCGATCGAGCATGCAGTATAGTTTACCGAATCCTTAGTTTTCGGGTCCATAGGATCTGAATTGTCTTCTTCTATGGCATGGATCTCCAGCATCTTATCATCATTACCCACATAATAGTATTCTGCATCAGATTCTTATGCCAATGTACTTTCTGCATCTGTGCTCTCAGCTGCGCTTTCTGTGTTCTCTTCCGCAGCAAATGTATATGCAGTACTTCCCATTACCATCATTCCGGCAAAAATCATTTTCAACTTTCTATTTTTCATTTCCAACCACTTCCTGTGTGCATTTTAGGCCCACATCACATTTTATTTTACAAAATATATTATATTTTGTTTTTCGGACGGTTGCTTCCTGTTATTACGCTCACCAGAACCGATGATTGCATCACCTCAAAACTGTCTTCCCGAAGTTCCGTCAGCAGTTTACATTCAGCTTATTAATTTTATAATAAGGAACTTTTTTCTTTCTATTGCGTAAGATAACTCATAGCTCATCTTCCGTCAATCCTGATCTTAATTCATCTGAAAAGATTTTCCCCGGATGGGCAGACCTGAAATCTCTGCAAGGCGCCTGATTCCTTCATCTGCAATAGACACAGCACTTTCCACATGATTAAAATCCGTTGCACTATAATCAAAAAGAATATTCCCCTGCGCTTCAAATTCCTCGTCTCTGTCCCAGAAATAAAATCTCATCGGCATACATTCAAAGGCTTTAATCTCATATCCCACATCTCCCTGGGGCAGTTCTTTTCCCCCAAGCTTTATAAAAGCTTCCCGAAGTTCCTCTGCATGTCCGGAAAAAGTCTCGCTGAACACATCTGTTTCGCCGATCTTGTAAGCCGGTGCAAAAGGCCTGGCATTCCTGAGATCTGCAAAAGGCACCCATTTGTCCATAAAAAATGCTCCTTTTTTTGCATAGCCCAGAAGTGTGTAAATATTCATTGCCTCCATTGTGTACGGTTCACGTTCTCCATCCAGGCTGCAGATACTTCCGTCTGTCTCACTGATTCCGTATTTTCTGCCAAAGTGCCTGATCGTCAGATATCCGTTTTCTTCTTTCAGCTCAGGAACCCGTTTAAACAAATCCTGCCGGTCCATCTGCATAATTTTATCTGCCCATTCCATACAGAGCTTCACATAGTTGGAAATTTTTTCTTCCTGCATTTTATTTTCTCCTGGTATCTTTTATATTATTTTTTCAGGATACACTTTTTCTTTTTTATGTGCAAGCAGATCCGTACCTGAATATTTCTTTCTTTTTTTGACAAAGCCTCTCATAAATCTTACAAATCTTTCATAATTTCCAACACAAAAATGACGTTTTTTTGCACAAAAAAACTGGATTTCTAATTCAGAAAGGTGTATAATATAAACAAAGTTTATCGTTTTAATGGTTAAATTTTTCCTGGCGGTAAACAAGAAATGAAAGTGAGGATTCGCCATGAAACAAAACAGTATGTTAGCAATGATTCTGGCCGGCGGAAGAGGAAGTCGTCTTCACGAGTTGACGAATAAAGTTGCCAAGCCAGCCGTTGGTTACGGTGGTAAGTATCGCATCGTGGATTTTCCGCTCAGTAACTGTGCCAACAGTGGCATTGATGTCGTAGGTGTACTGACACAGTATGAATCAGTTTTACTGAACAGCTATGTAGCAGCCGGTGGCCGCTGGGGCCTTGATGCCAAGGACAGCGGAGTTTATGTACTTCCTCCACGTGAGAAAGCGGATGCCGGTCTGGATGTATACCGTGGAACAGCTGATGCGATCTCTCAGAATATTGATTTCATCGACTCACAGAACCCGGAATACCTTCTGATCCTTTCCGGTGACCACATCTATAAGATGAATTATGCAAAGATGCTTGATGACCATATCCAGCATAAGGCAGATGCCACTATTGCAGTTATCGAGGTTCCCATGAAGGAAGCCAGCCGTTTCGGTATCATGAACACCGGTGAAGATGACCGCATCGTGGAATTTGAGGAGAAACCGGAACACCCGAAGAGCAACCTTGCCTCTATGGGTATCTACATATTCAACTGGAAGCTTCTGCGTAAGCTCCTGCTGGCAGATATCAAGAATCCGGATTCCAATCACGATTTCGGTAAAGACATCATCCCTACACTCCTTGCACAGGACAAGGCGCTCTACGCCTACAAGTTCAAAGGCTACTGGAAGGATGTAGGAACCATCGATTCCCTCTGGGAAGCAAACATGGATCTTCTCAGTCCTAACAGTGAACTGGATCTTAACGATCCTACCTGGAAAATCTACACTGAGGATGCTACCTCTCTTCCACAGTATATCTGTGATACCGCTGTGATCAACACTGCTTTCATTACTCAGGGCTGTGTTGTAGAAGGTGAAATCACCAACTCCGTACTTTTCACAGGCGTCAAGGTCGGTCCTGGTGCCAAGATCATCGACAGTGTCCTGATGCCGGGTGTTGTTGTTGAAGCAGGTGCCGTTGTCCAGCGTGCTCTCGTTGCAGACGGAGTCGTGATCGGTGCCAATGCTCGTGTCGGTTCCAAGGACAGTGAGCACATCGAACTTGTATCAAAACGTGTAAAGGGGGCTGAGTAATATGTTTAAAGCATTTGGAATCGTGAATTCCTCAGAAAGAAATATCCATGTGGAGGGGCTTCAGGACTACCGTGCGATCGGCGCCTTTTCATTTCTCGGAAGATATCGTGTCATCGACTTCCCGATCTCAAATATGACCAACAGCGGAATTGAGTACATTCAGGTCTATGTAAAGAACAAACCCCGTTCTCTTGTAGAACATCTCGGAACCGGACGTCACTACAACATCAACTCCAAGAGCGGTAATCTCCAACTCCTCTTTTCAGAACATTCCGGAGTCAACGATATCTATAACACCGATATCGACAACTACTACTCCAATCTGGAGTGCATCGAAGCAGTTCATTATCCGTATGTTGTTATCGCTCCGAATTACATGATCTACACCACCGACTATTCCAAGCTGATCGATGCCCATATCGAATCCGGTGCAGATGTGACCATGCTTTATCATTCCGTTGATAATGCCAAGGAGAACTATCTGAACTGCCACATCCTGAACCTGAACCGTCAGAAGGGTGTTCTCTCCATTGAGCACAACCACGGCAATGCAAAGAACCGCAACATTTTCATGGATACCTACGTAATGAGCAAGGAGCTTTTCATCAGCCTCATCCATAAGGCAAAAGAGATCTCCTCTCTTTATACCCTTGCAGACGTAATCAATGCCGGCTGCAGAGACGGTGAGCTGGATGTACGTGGTGTATCCCATCGCGGATATTTTGCATCGATCACTGATTTCAAGAGCTATCACGATGCAAATATGGATCTGATTGACTACAAAACTGCAACGGATCTTTTCCATGATAACTGGCCAATCTATACACGCACCAATAACTCCTGCCCGACTCATTATTTTGACACAGCCAATGTTTCCAACTCCGTTATCTCCAATGGTTCCATGATCGAGGGAACGGTAGAGAATTCTATTGTCGGACGTGGCTGTACCATCAAAAAGGGCGCTGTTATCAAGAACTGTGTAGTTCTTGCAGACTGCACCATCGGTGAGAATGTCCATATCGAAAATCTGGTGGTAGACAAGCATGCCAAGATCACGCATGCCAAGGAGATCATCCGTCCTGCGGATGAGCCTGGCTACATCAAACGTAACGATACACTGTAATATTCATATATAATAAGGCCTCCGGTTCCTGTGTTACGAACCGGAGGCCTTATTTATCTCTGTACTCAGCTAAGCATATGGATCCATCATTTCAGAACAGACTGGATCCATTTCAACGCATTCTCTTTATTCTTCACATTACCCGGAAGGCAGATGCACACCGGATCATATCTCAGGCCAAATTCCTCTGCCACACAGCTGCTGTCAAGCTCCAGATGCTGATCATCCACAGCGCCCAGAGACTCAAACACCTCATCTCCAAACGTTTCCCTGAGATCTGCATACATTCCGCTGTCTTTCTCATGTTCATAGAGCTCCTTCGGCATGATCAGGACATCAACGGTAGCACTCTGGATTTCCGTCACATATGCGATCCTGGCATAGTAATCAAAATCCTCTCCTGTCTCGTCCGTCATCAGATTCTGCGCCACACTGACTTCTGCATATTTATCCTCTGTTCCCAGTGTCTTCAGAACATCCTCTTCCACCTTCTCAGAGTCGTAATTCCCTGCATTCACCACCGCAATGGAAAGCACCGTCTTCATCTGTGCGTGCCGGTAAATATTCACTCCCAGGCAGACTCCGCCAATGGCAAGAAGCACGCACAGCATATGTATCTTATAATACATCCAGATATACTGAATCTTCTTCCCTGTTCCCATTCCCTTCAGTTTCTCTTTTTCGATCCGGCGGCGTTCCTTCTTCGTCAGATCAGTTTCGTTGGGCATCTCCGGATTCAGTACACTCTCATCGTGTCCGTCACTGCCGGCCTCCGCTCTGTTTTGTAAATCCATAAAACTCTCCTTTGTCTTTCATGTCTCAGTATTTTTTACCCTGAAGCAGGATATTCCAGTCGTTTTCCCCGCATCCTCCGGGTGGGTGCTGTGACTTATCAATAAAGGATATTTTAGCATATTTTGGTACAAAATCACAGCGCATAAATATGAAAATACCATAAACTCTTCTATTCCCGGCAGATCCTCATTCCATATCCATACATTACCGCCACAGCAGTCACAAGAACACAGACCATCACCGGTCTCATCCACAAATATAAGAGATTTTTCTCAATTCCTGCTGCCACAGCCACATCCTTCAGGATGTCAGCCACACAGAGATGGAACAGATAAATAAAAAATGCATATTTCTGACCGATGGCTGCCGGAAGCTCGGGCACTTTCCGATCCTTTCCCATGATCGCAATGAGAAAAAGACCAACAGCCATAAGTACGGAGCCCAGAAACAATTCCAGTTTGCCAAAATACCGATATTCCAGCAGACTTATGATCCCGCCGACAGCTGCCATGCCATACAAAAGAAACACTTTTTTTCCTGCAAAACAGGCTTCCAGCTTTTCCTGATATCTGTGTATCAGATGTCCCCACATAAAAAACGGAAATCCGGTAAACAGATAGTTGCGAAACTGCATAACACGGAAATGCTTTTCCGGGAACAGGAAGGTCGAAAATTCCTCCATTCCGAAATGGATCAGAATAAGCACCGGTATCAGAACATATACCTGCTTACAAATCCGGAATCTTGCTGCCAGGGCAAAAAGAAGATAACAATAGAGCAGTGCCGGGAGAAACCACAGATGCCATTTCACCTGAGAGCTGTTATTATATAGAAGAAACTGGCGGATATGCTCCCCTGAAATCAGGGCTTCCAGCCATTCCTTCTGGCTTGCTCCGTCGATGTGGTTCTGAATCAGCTCCCACAGACAGCAGACCAGAAATGCCACAAGCATCAGCTTCAGAACATGCCGGATCTTTTTTCCGGTTCTTATAAATTCCGTATCATCGCCACGGAAACAAAAATATCCGGATACCATAAAAAACACAGGTACTGCAAATCTGGCAAGTACATTGGCTATAATTCCGGCATTTCCCGGAAAATGGACGTGAAGAAGCACAACTGCATAAGCACAGATCGCCTTTACCATATCCAGAGTACGGTTTCGCATAAAAATTACTCCTTTTTATATCGAACGCTTATCCCGGAAATATGATTCCGGGGTTCCCTTTTTTTCGAAACGATATACTAACAAACCAGCAGAATTTTGTCAATGCTGTTTTTCTCCTGTACGGTTTACTCTTATACGTTTTACTCTTGTACGGCTTCCGGATCTGAATTATAATTCTTTTATGACTTCTATGACAGGATGTTTGTTATTTTCTCAGAAAGGATTCTATTTTTTATGAAAAAAGACGGCTACTACTCTTCCGGCGAATTTGCACGCATGGCTCATGTTACCCTGCGCACAGTCCGCTATTATGATAAACAGGATATCCTGAAACCTTCTCTGGTCACAGAATCCGGTGCACGTTTTTATACAGATGAGGATTTTGCAAGGCTCCAGCAGATCCTGCTTCTGAAATACCTTGGTTTTTCCCTGGATGATATCCGTGAAATGACGATCGGCGATTCTGACTACCATTTCATGCTCAATTCCCTGAATATCCAGCTCAGACTTGTGCGCGACCGGATTGAGCAGATGCAGCTTGTGGAAAAAGCCATCCAGGATACAGCGCAGGCAATCCAGAAACAGCACACCATCGACTGGAGTCAGATGCTGAACCTGATCCACCTTACAGGCATGGAAAAAAGCCTCAAGAACCAGTATCAGAATGCCACCAATATTTCCTCCAGGATCAACCTCCACAGCCTTTATTCACAAAACAAACAGGGCTGGTTTCCATGGATTTTTCAGCAGTGCCACATTAAACCGAGACTTCGTATCCTGGAACTGGGCTGCGGTGACGGAACTCTCTGGACTGACAATCTGGCTCTGATCCCGGAAGATATCTCCATTACACTTTCTGACATCTCCAGCGGCATGCTCCGCGATGCCAGACGCGCTATCGGTTCCTCTGATACCCGTTTTGCTTTCCGGGCTTTTGACTGCAAAAAAATTCCTTACAAAGATGAAAGCTTTGATCTGGTGATCGCCAACCATGTACTTTTTTACTGTGATGATATTCCTGCCGTGCTGAAAGAGATCTGCCGCGTGCTTTCCCCTGAAGGACATTTTCTCTGCAGTGCCTACGGGAAAGCCCATATGCAGGAAGTCAGCCAGCTTGTAGAAGATTTTGACGACCGTATCGTTCTCTCCGCTGATAAACTTTATGAACGTTTCGGAAGAGAAAACGGTCAGAAAATCCTGGAGCCTTTTTTCCCGGATGCAAAATGGCTCTCCTATGAAGATTTTCTCCTGGTCCAGGATGCGGAGCCGCTGATTTCCTATGTTCTCTCCTGTCATGGCAATCAGAATCAGTATATTCTTGACCACTACAAAGAATTCCGAGCCTTTGCTACAAAAAAAACTGCCAAAGGTTTCCGCATTACCAAGGATGCCGGCGTATTTCTTTGTGAAAAATAGACAAAAATAAAAAATATGGAAAAAGTCTCTTGAAAGTGACCTTACGTCATCTTTTATAATGAGGTCACAGTAAAAAGTGCAGGTACGTCAATGCTGCACATCACAATATAAAGGAGAAACGATATGAAAGGAATTATTTTAGCAGGTGGCTCCGGAACACGTCTTTACCCGCTTACCATGGTAACATCCAAACAGCTTCTGCCGATTTATGACAAACCGATGATCTACTATCCGATGTCCGTTCTTATGAATGCAGGCATCCGTGATATCCTGATCATTTCCACACCACAGGATACGCCAAGATTTGAGGAGCTTCTTGGCGACGGCCATCAGTTCGGTGTAAACCTTACCTATGCTGTACAGCCAAGCCCGGACGGACTGGCTCAGGCATTCATTATCGGCGAGGAATTCATCGGAAATGATACTGTATGCATGGTTCTTGGAGATAACATTTTCGCAGGACATGGACTTAAAAAACGTCTCAAAGCTGCTGTTGACAATGCAGAATCCGGCAAAGGTGCTACTGTTTTCGGATACTACGTAGATGATCCGGAGCGTTTCGGAATCGTAGAATTTGACCGGAACGGAAAAGCTGTTTCTATTGAAGAAAAACCTGAAAAACCGAAGAGCAACTACTGCGTAACAGGTCTTTACTTCTACGACAACAAAGTTGTTGAGTATGCAAAGAATCTGAAACCAAGTGCAAGAGGCGAGCTTGAGATCACAGACCTGAACCGCATCTATCTTGAGAAAGGTCAGCTGAATGTTGAGCTTCTGGGACAGGGATTTACATGGCTGGATACCGGTACACATGAAAGCCTTGTTGAGGCAACCAACTTTGTAAAAACAATGGAACAGCATCAGCACCGTAAGATCGCATGCCTGGAAGAGATCGCATACTTAAATGGCTGGATCACAAAAGATGACGTTCTCAAAGTTTATGAAGTCCTCAAGAAAAACCAGTATGGACAGTATCTGAAAGATGTTCTGGATGGCAAATATCTGGACGCACTTCACTGAAACAGACATTTTCACAGTTTCATAACACAATGATTCATCTGTGGACTCTGTTTCTGCGGAGTCTGCAGCAGATCAATTATATTAAAGGAGATTTTTATGACAATTATCGTTACCGGCGGTGCCGGATTTATCGGAAGCAACTTTATTTTTCATATGATGGAGGCTCATCCGGACTATCGCATCGTATGCCTGGACTGCCTGACTTATGCAGGAAATCTTTCCACTCTTGCACCGGTTATGGACAAACCGAACTTCCGTTTCGTAAAAGAAAGCATTACAGACCGTGAGGCAGTTTACAAACTCTTCGAGGAAGAACATCCTGACATTGTTGTAAACTTCGCAGCTGAGAGCCACGTAGACCGTTCCATCGAGAACCCGGAAGTATTCCTTGATACAAATATCAAAGGTACTGCTGTTCTTATGGATGCCTGCCGTAAATACGGCATCCAGCGTTATCATCAGGTTTCCACTGATGAGGTTTACGGAGATCTTCCCCTTGACAGACCGGATCTCTTCTTTACAGAGGAAACTCCGATCCACACAAGCAGCCCATACAGCTCTTCCAAAGCCGGTGCTGACCTTCTTGTTCTTGCTTATCACAGAACATACGGCCTGCCTGTAACCATCAGCCGCTGCTCCAACAACTACGGCCCGTACCACTTCCCTGAAAAACTGATCCCGCTTATGATTGCCAATGCGCTGAATGACAAACCTCTTCCTGTTTACGGAAAAGGTGAGAACGTTCGTGACTGGCTCTATGTTGAAGACCACTGCCGTGCTATCGACCTGATCATCCACAAAGGACGCGTAGGTGAGGTTTACAACGTAGGCGGACACAACGAGATGAAAAATATCGACATCGTTAAACTGATCTGCAAAGAACTCGGCAAACCTGAGAGCCTGATCACACATGTCGCTGACCGTAAAGGCCATGACATGCGTTACGCTATCGACCCGACCAAAATCCATAATGAACTTGGATGGCTTCCTGAGACAAAATTCGCAGACGGTATCAAAAAGACGATCAAATGGTACCTTGACAACAAAGAGTGGTGGGAAACTATCATCTCCGGCGAGTATCAGAATTATTATGAAGAAATGTATGGAAACCGCGAGGAGGTTAAAGCATGAAAATTTTCGTAACTGGCGTTTGCGGCCAACTTGGCCATGACGTTATGAACGAACTTTTCAATCGTGGCTATGAAGGTATTGGAAGTGGCATCAATGCTACCTATACAGGCATTGCAGATGGCACACCAGTTACCTCCATGCCTTACGTACAGCTTGATATTACAAATAAAAAAGCCGTTACTAAAGTAATCCGTGAAGTCAATCCGGATGCTGTGATTCATTGTGCTGCATGGACAGCTGTGGATGCTGCCGAAGATGAGGAAAACCGTGAAAAAGTACGTCTTGTTAACGTTGCAGGAACTCAAAATATTGCGGATATCTGCAGGGAACTTGGCATTAAGATGATGTACATCTCCACAGATTATGTTTTCAACGGTCAGGGAACTGCTCCTTGGGATCCAGATTGCAAAAACTATGCTCCTCAGAATGTATATGGACAGACAAAACTTGATGGTGAACTTGCTGTATCTAACACTGTAGATAAATTCTTTATCGTCCGTATCGCTTGGGTATTTGGCAAAAACGGCAAGAACTTCATCCGCACCATGATAAATCTTGGAAAAAGTCACGACAAACTTACTGTTGTCAGCGACCAGATCGGTACACCAACCTATACATTCGATCTCGCTCGCCTTTTGGTCGATATGATCGAAACTGAGAAATATGGCTACTATCATGCAACCAACGAAGGTGGATATATTAGCTGGTATGATTTCACAAAAGAGATTTTCCGCCAAGCTGCTGCTCTCGGCCACAAAGAATACGAAAAAGTAGAAGTATCTCCTGTCACGACTGCCGAGTACGGCATATCCAAAGCTGTAAGACCATTCAACAGTCGACTGGATAAATCCAAACTTGCAAAGAAAGGTTTCCAGCTGCTTCCTACATGGCAAGATGCTTTGAAGCGATATCTTAAAGAGATCCTGTAATAATTCTTTAATTTCCAAAATTATATGTATTTCCAAAACAGCCCGGGAAGTTTGCTCAATTCTTCCCGGGCTGCTTTGTTGCTTCCATCTCAATTTTAATATGTTATTTATTACTGCTGTACAGTTCCTTCTGCGGTCTGTACGTCTGTTGCTGTACTGTTATCCTGTGCAACTGCCGCAGCACCTTCTGAAGTGGCTTGTGGCTCATTGTCTGAAGCAGCTGATGTAGATGTTCCAGCATCTGCTTCTTCCTGAGATACCGGCTCGCCATCGCGAACCTTCTTCATCATCTGCTGTGCCTTCTGAACTGTTGACTCATCTGGAATCATAACATAAGCATTCTGGCTCATAGAGTAAGGCTTCTGTGTATCACCAGTACCATCTACACTGTAGCTTACAATATTCCAGGAACCGCCATTATTCAGCTGCTGTTGAAGCAATCTTGCGATCTCCTCATAAGAGATATTAGTCTCAAAACATCCCTGGATGCTAGAAAGAACAGAAGAATAGTTTTTCAGAAGCTCCGGTGAAAGAGCTTTATTAATAACGCCCTTGATAACTGCCATCTGGTTTTTGCCACGCTGACGATCACCTTCTGAAAAGGCATAACGCTCACGGCTGAATACCAGAGCCTGCTCACCATTTAAGAAGTTCTCTCCTTTATTATAATGATAACCAATAATATTCTTGGAATCAAACTCATAATCGGAATTAACCGTAACACCGCCAAGTGCATTGATCAACTGCTCAAATCCGGCGAAATTAATTCGGAAATAATAATTAATATCTTCATTATAAAGCATTCCAAGAGTATCCATACATACATTAATACCATAGATACCTGCATGTGTCAGTTTATCCTTCTGCCCATTTGAAATAGAAAGCGGTACAAAATAATCTCTCGGTGTTGAAATGAGAAGCACCTGCCTTGTATTTGTATTTATTGTTGCAATAATATTGGAGTCACTTCTACTTTTTGCTACAAGACCACTTCTGCTGTCAATACCACTGATAAAGATGGTATATACAGAACCATTATTTGTACTCTCTACTGTATTCTCTGTTTCTTGAGGCTCAATAGTTGTCTCTACTTGCTTTACTGTCAATTCTTTAATTTTTGAAGATACATCTGAATATCCATTTATCTCTTCAATAACGCTCAAATATGCACTATTTAGTACAATCGCGCCTGTCTGTCCATTAAGAAGTCCATCCACAAGTTCTGTAAGTCCTGCGTATTCCTGAACCTGAACACTTTTACCAGTTTCAACATCCACTTCCTGAATTGCTTTATCTGAGTTCTCTCTGTCAAGATCTGTCAGCACACCATATACATAATCAGCTGTTGCTACAACAGAGTCTGCTGCATCATCAGCTCGAACGTAAATACCAACCTCGGTAACCTCAGTATTTACGCCGGAAATATTGACAAGTGTAGAATGTGTTTTATAAACATATATACTTCCAAGAATAAACACAGCTGCAAAAACTGCTGCCAGAAGCACACCCACAACAAATCTAATCTTACCATCCGTACTCCACACAAGTATTCCAACAATTACAATCAAAATCAGCATGATCAAACCGATTCCTGCAAGGAACTTAGTCGGAACCATGTTCATATTCAGAAGCATTACCGCAAATACGATTGCTGTAATCAATACTACCAGCGTTACGAGCAGCCCCGGGATATGTTTTCCCATTTTTCTCATATGCAAATCCTCCATTTTTCTATGTCTCATACATCCTAATTATTTTACGCTTTTTTGTCTATAAAAGCAAGAAAATACGTAATCCTACACCATAAAAAACAGCTTCACAGTATCATCGTATGATTACATGATACCATGAAACTGTTATCTGAAAAATATAAATCAAATTATAAATAAATGACTGTTCTGTTATTTACTCTACTGTAACACTTTTTGCAAGGTTTCTCGGTTTATCTACATCAAGTCCTTTGTTCACGCTTACATAATAACCCAGGAGCTGAAGCGGAATCACTGCCAGAGACGTTGCAAAATGAGGATCTGTTTTTGGAATATATACTGTGAAGTCTGCTGTATCTTCAATGTTGTAATTTCCAAAAGTTGTCAATCCCATCAGATATGCTCCTCGGCTCTTACATTCCACCATATTGCTTACTGTCTTTTCATACAGCTTTGGCTGTGTGAGAACGCCGATTACAAGAGTTCCATCCTCGATCAGCGAAATCGTACCATGCTTCAGCTCACCTGCTGCATACGCCTCAGAATGAATATAACTGATTTCTTTCATCTTAAGGCTTCCCTCAAGGCTGATTGCATAGTCAATACCTCTTCCAATAAAGAAGATATCTTTTGCATTGGCCTGTTTAGAAGCAAACCACTGAAGTCGTTCTTTATCATCAATTATCCTGCTGATCTTATCCGGTATTGTCTGAAGTTCTTTTACATATTCATCACACTGTTCTTCTGTGATCTGCCCACGAACTTTTGCAAACTGAAGAGCCAGTACATAAGAAGCAATCAGCTGTGTGCTGTATGCTTTTGTAGTTGCAACAGAGATCTCTGGGCCTGCCAATGTATAGAATACATTATCTGCTTCTCTTGCAATAGAGGAACCGATCACATTTACAATAGCAAGTGTACGGATTCCGTTAGTCTTACACTCACGAAGTGCTGCCAAACTGTCCGCCGTTTCTCCCGACTGGCTGATGATAACAGCCAGACCATCTTTATCCAAAATCGGATTACGATAACGAAACTCTGAAGCAAGCTCCACACGAACCGGAATTCTTGCCAGATCTTCCAAAACATACTGAGCTGCCATTCCGACATGATACGCAGATCCGCAGGCAACAATATAAATCCGACTGATACTACGAATCGTTTCCTCATCCATGCCAACTTCTGAGAGATCGATCTTTCCGTCTTTTATAACGGAATTTAAAGTATCTGAAACAGCCCTTGGCTGCTCATGGATCTCTTTCATCATGAAATGCTCAAATCCTGCTTTCTCAGCTGCTTCGGCATCCCATTCAACTGTCTTTAATTCTTTCTGAATTTCATCGCCATCAAGATTATAAAAAGTAATCTCTCCCATTCTTACACGAGCCATCTCCATATTTCCAATATAATAAACATTTCTCGTGTATTTCAGGATTGCCGGAACATCAGATGCAATATAAGATTCTCCATCCTGCACACCTAAAATCATCGGACTGTCTTTTCTTGCTACATAAATCTCACCTGGATAATCACGAAACATCATAGCCAGTGCATATGATCCTCTAATACGAACCATGGCATGATTAACAGCCTCGATCGGTGATTCACCATATTTTTTATAGTAGTAATCAACAAGTTTTACGGCTACTTCTGTATCTGTAGCTGAATAGAAAGAATATCCTTTCCGAAGAAGTTTATCTTTCAATTCCTGATAATTCTCAATAATACCATTGTGAACAGCAACCACATTTCCATCATCGCTGACATGCGGATGTGCATTCATCTCGGATGGCTCTCCATGAGTTGCCCACCTTGTATGTCCAATACCGCATGTTCCTGGTACAGACTCGCCACCATTAGTTTTCTCCATCAGAACTTTAAGCCGTCCTTTTGCCTTGATTACTTCTGTTTCATTCTCTCCATCTCGAACTGCAAGACCTGCTGAATCATATCCTCGATATTCCAGTTTGGAAAGTCCATCCAATAAAATCGGTGCAGCCTGATGTCTGCCTGTAAAACCTACAATTCCACACATAATATTTCATCTCCTCTATTCAGTATTTCTCATATGCAAAGCAACTAATCTTCTTTTTTATTCTTATTACTATATTATGGATAAAACTTTTACTGTGCAAGTATATCACATATTTGCTTTTTTGGCGATAAATACTTTTTCCATTCGAGCAGATTACAATATTTAACCCCGGGTCACATATTGGTTATGTGCCCGGGGTCATTTTAGATTATTTGATTATTTTGCTCCGCTTCCTCAAAATCTGTAATATCACTTCGCCCACTTACCTGCCACATTCCTGTAAGACCCGGCTTAATTGCTAAACGTTTCCGATGATGAAGCTCATATTTTTCCCACTCATCCATTGTCGACGGCCTTGTTCCCACAAGACTCATATCACCTTTTAGGATATTCCAAAACTGCGGAAATTCATCCAATGATGTTTTTCTGATAAAATGTCCGACACCCTTTATAATTCGAGGATCATCGTCCATCTTAAACACCATTCCATCTTTTACATTATTTTGTTTCATAAGTTCTTTTTTTCGTTCTTCTGCGTCCATATACATTGAACGGAGCTTGTAAATCTTAAATGAACGGCCCGTTTTTTCTCATTCGAACTTATGAAAAAGCACCGGCCCCAGCGATTTAATTTTAATTGCCGGAACTAAAAATATTGCTGCAATTCCAGTAAATAAACATCCAACCAATCCACCAGAAATTATACTCATCTTACGTTGTTGTCTTTATACTTTATATTATATTATTTTACTACAACAGTAAGTACTGCTCCATTAGAACTATTTCCATTACTGTCAACTACATAATAAGTAAGCTCATAGGTTCCTGCTGCACCTGTATTTACATCACCTGTGATCTGGATCTTTTTAAAAAGATTACTGGTAGCATCAACATCATCCTGAATGTCTTTTACATAGCTTAACTTGTCCAGTACAGTTCCTACTGGTACTTCTACATAATAAGTATTAAGATACATTTTCGGAGCCTGCGGGGAAAGCTGGGCAATCTTATCTTCCTGAGTCTTCTGAGCCTGTGCTTCAAGACTTTCCTCGCCATTCTGTGTATCAGCTGATGCAGCATCTACACTGTCAGCATCAACTACATCCTGGGAATCTGTGCTGTCAGCCTCTGTACTATCAGTTGATGCAGCATTCTCATCTATTGCATCAGGATCGATAAGTCCAATATCCGGATTCTCTGCATTCCCATCTGCTGCTTCCATTGTGAATTCTTTCTTTGTGACATTGTTGCTCTTATCCTTGGCAACAAAAATGATTACCATTTCTTTTCCATCATTCTTTGGATACATTGTCTCTACTGTAAGAGAATCTGTAACATCGCCGTCTTTTTCATCGTATGCTTTTACTTTCTGTAAAAGTTCATCTTTTGTCGTATTAGAACTATATTTAGTATCTTTGCCTTCTTCAAATGTGATCTTCGGGCCTTCATTGTCATCGGAACCTTTTAAGAATACTACACCAGCTCCCAAGCCGATGCAGACGATCACTAATAAAACAACTAAAAATTTCTTCATATCCTGCTACTCCCGGACCTTTCCCAACATCTATCTCAGCTGTTGTATTTTTTATGCGTGACGTTTCTTTTTCTTCCTGGATTTCTTTCCTAACTTAGATACATATGGAATTGTTCCAAGTACGCTCAAGCCAAGATACTTCTCCACGTCTTCCGGAGTCTTTACAGTGTCATTCATCAAATATACAATTACTACAATTGCAAGTGACAAAAGAATTCCAAGTGCCGCACCAATCACACCACTCTTCAGAAGACTTGGACTGGATGGTTCATCCGGAATGTTCGCTGTCTCTACTACATTTACTGCCTTAATATCCATAACCTGCTGGATATGCTTGGAAGCAACATCGCGAACTGCATTTGCAATCTCTGCTGCAGTATATGGGTCTGTATCCTTAATTGTAATAGATACTACTCGTGTATCTGTTGGAGTATCCACAGAAAGCTTCTTAAGAAGCTGCTCATGTGTCATATCAAGGCCAAGCTGTGCGATAACACCTTCTGTAACTGTACGGCTCTTAATAAGCTCTACATAATCCTTGGTTAAGGATGTACTGATCTGCATATCCTGATTTGTCAATGTATTGCTATCCTGCTTTGACAGAACCACGATCTTAGTTGTTGACTCATACTTCGGTGTTACCAGAAGCATAGTCCCCATAACCGTTGCCAGGCAGAAAACAATACCAGACAAAATAATAATCCATAATTTACTTAATAACAGGTGAACAATTTCACCAAGGTCAATTTCTCTTTCCTCATCATTATTAACAGTCTGATTTTCCATTTCTTCTCTCCATTACCCTGTAATTTTCTGGGGATTTCTGATAAAGATCTTCTTTACATATTCGCTCCCCATTGTTTTTTCCATTTTAGCGACACATTTACCAATCTCTGGAATTCGTTCTGTCTGACGATGTCCATCTGAACCAACAAAATCCAAAAGTCCTGATTTCATTACTTTTTTTGCAAAAATCTTAGCTCCCAAACCATCCAGGCCACTGATCGTATCTGCATTTACCTGGATATAAGCTCCCATATCCTTCAGTTCTCTCAGAAATCCGATATCATTTCTAGTCGCCTTGTAACGCTCAACATGTGCAATAACAGGAATAAAACCATTCATAAGAAGACTTCTGACACGTTCTTCAATATAACTTTTCTCGTCTCCATTACTGAATTCCACAAGCACAAATCTTGATCCGGCCAGAGTAAGCCGTCGTCCTTTTTTCAGACATTCTACCATATCCATGCTGGAATGAAGCTCGCATCCCAGATAAAGCCGCATGCCGTCTTCTCCAATATTCATGGCCGCTCTTCTCAGCTGCATAAACTGTCTTGTTACGATGTTCATATGCGGCTCAAACATATCATACCGGAAATGCGGTGTCAGAATCACATGGCGAACTCCCTCATTGTACTCTTTATTGAGCATCCAGAGCGATTCTTCCATGTTCCTTGAACCATCATCTACCCCGGGGAGAATATGACAGTGAATATCATAAAGTCCCTTCATTAAAATAATCCACTCATTTCTATTATCAAAGTCATCTTACTTCTTACTGCTACTGCTCTCACCATAATCTCCGTATGAACCATACTTACCGTATTTACCGTATTTACCATATTTACCATAATGACCATAGCTGCCAGACTTACTGTAATCTACCTTGTTCAGAATTGTTCCAAGGATCGGGCAGTTGCTCTTAGCCAGCTGATCTTTAACCTCCTGCACAAAACGATAACTGATAGTTCCGGATTCAATTACGATTACAGATCCGTCACAGGAGTCTGCTATAATTGCACTATCAATGATGAGACCAAGCGGAGGTGTATCTACGATAACGTAATCATAAACATCTCTTACCACACGGATCATATCCTTAAAAAGTCTGTTTCCCAGAAGCTCAGCCGGATTCGGCGGTACGATACCTGAGAAAATAATGTGGAATTTCGGAAGTGTTGTCGCACAGATTACATCGGAAAGTTTAGCCTGCTTGGAAAGATAATGTGCAAGACCCATAACCTCCTGATCCACAGATACACGACCCATCATAACAGATTTACGAAGATCGGCATCAATAAGCAGTACAGACTTGCCGCTCTCTGCAAGAGAAGCAGCAAGATTAAATGTCACACTGCTCTTTCCCTCATTAGGAGTACAACTGGTAAATGCAATTACTTTCTTATCTGCTCCGCAGAACTGGATATTTGTTCTCAGAGCTTTATATGCCTCATCCATCTGATGATCAGGCTTCCAGTTGCTCAGTTTAACTTTAATCATAATTCCTTTTCACCTTTACCTTTATGTTCTATCTGATGACAGTCTCGCCCCTTGGGCATGTCTACTCCTTATTATACAATCCAGTTTCCTTTTACGCAAGCTCTTTATTCGCCATAAAGTACGTTAAATATGTACAATCTGACTAATTTTTTTGCTATTTTATTCCAAATGGGTCAAAACAGGATAGCTTATTCCACTTTCCTGTGTTAAAATAGACCCACGGCAATGAGTGCAGCGGTTACTGGAGGAGCCTGATAGTATTTCGAACGCGGAATGCTATATATTTTTTGCCAACCGTGATTGGCTGCCATAAGGAGGATATAAAACATGACGAAACAGGATTTTCAGAAGCTGGCAGAGAACCATATCCTGCTGCTGGATGGTGCCACAGGTTCCAACCTGATGAAAGCAGGGATGCCAAGAGGTGTCTGCACTGAGAGTTGGGTTATTGAGCACAAAGATGTGATCCAGGCTCTCCAGAAGGGCTACATTGAAGCCGGAAGCAATATTATCTATGCGCCGACTTTCGGCGGAAACCGTATCAGCCTTTCTTTACATGGTCTGGAGGATCAGATTGAAGAGATCAACCATACTCTGGCAGGCTATTCCAAAGAGATCGCTCCTGCAGGTGTTTACGTTGCAGGTGATATTACCACAACAGGTAAGATGATGGCTCCTGCAGGTGATATGACTTATGAGAAAGCTTTCGAAACTTATCAGGAACAGATCGGTTATCTCCGTGATGCAGGAGTTGATCTTATTGTCGCTGAAACCATGATCAATATTGAAGAAACACTGGCTGCTGTAGATGCCTGCCAGAGTGTCTGCGATCTTCCGATCATCTGTACGGTAACTGTAGAAGCTGACGGAAGTATTTTCAGCGGCGGCAATGCAGTGGAAGCTGCTATGTCTCTTGAGGCTGCCGGGGCTGATGCTGTCGGTATCAACTGCTCTGTCGGACCGGACCAGCTGGTATCTGTTGTCCGCAATATTAAAGAAAATGTTTCCATTCCGGTTATCGCCAAACCGAATGCCGGAATGCCGCAGATCGATGATCAGGGCAATGCTGTTTACAGTATGACACCTGCTGATTTTGCAGGTTATATGAGAGTACTTGTGGATAACGGCGCTTCTGTTGTTGGCGGATGCTGCGGTACTACTCCTGAGTTTATTGCAGAGACTGCGCATGTACTTGGATTGAAATAGAGAGCAGCGTAATAACTTAACGCATTCTCAGTTATCATTTACGGAATAATTGCAAAATTTCTTATATTATATAATATAAGAACAAAAAATCCTGAGATTATCTATATACATACAGATAGATTTCTCAGGATTTTTTATTTTATTTATCTTCACCACTTTCTTCCGGCCGGTTCTTCTCGTCCGCATACGCCACACGGATTGCCTTTCTTACCGGAAGAACACATGCCGGCACAACGGAAAGTCCGTCTACTCCCATCTGGATAAATTCTTCTGTCAGGTTGGAATCTGCTGCCAGTTCTCCGCATATGTACACATTACAGCCGGATCTGTGTCCTGCCTCTGTCACCATACGGATCATTTTTACCAACGCAGGGTGATGGTCGTTATATTTATGTTTCAGAAGAAGATTTTGTCTGTCCATGGCCAGTGTGTACTGAGTCAGGTCATTGGTTCCAAGGCTGAGGAAATCCACACGTTTTCCAAGGTCCTCGCTGATCATTACAGCTGCTGGTGTCTCGATCATGATACCTGTGCGGATATCTTTGTACGGAATATCCTTTTCATCAAGGCCTTTCTTCACTTCCCGGATCAGTTCTTCGATTTCATCCAGTTCTTCTTCCGATGTGATCATAGGGTACATCAGACTGATATTTCCGTAAGCACTTGCGCGGTAAATAGCACGAAGCTGTGCTTTGAACATTTTTTTCCGGTCAAGGCAGAGACGGATTCCGCGATTTCCCATCATAGGATTTACTTCATCCGGAATAGCCATATAGTCTGCCTGGCGGTCTGCTCCCAGATCTACGGTACGGATCACTGCCGGACGGCCTTCCATATCTTCTGCAACTTTCTTGTAGGCGCGGAAAAGCTCATTCTCTCTTGGATAATTCTCTCTTCCAAGATACTGAAACTCACTGCGGAAAAGTCCGATCCCTGCCGCCCCGTAATAGAGCACTGTGTTCAGATCATCCAGATTTCCGATATTGGCCAGAAGCCTGATCTCTTTTCCATCTGCTGTGACATCTTTCTGATTTCGAAGTCTCAGCAATTCTTCCCGCTCTTCTGTATCTGCCTGATGACGGATCTCATATTCTTTCAGAAGTTCCGGCTCCGGATCAATATACAAAGTTCCTGTATAACCATCCACAATAGCCAGATGTCCGTCCCAGTCCTTCTGGATCTCCACTTCCACCAGCGTAGGGATTGCCATGGATTTTGCCATGATGGAAACATGGGAAATAATGGAGCCCTGATGCATGGCCACTGCCAGAAGCCTTGACTTGTTCATCTCCAGAAGTTCATTTGGTGAAAGCTGCTCTGCTGCAAGGATCACCGGCTCATCTCCCAGGTTGATCCGTGCATGTGAACCGCCCATTGCACCGATCAGAAGTTCAGATACCTCACGGATGTTCTCAATCTGTTCCTTAACTGCCTCATCTTCCAGATTACGGAATACATTGGCAAGCTCATCCCTTGTAGTCTGGACAGCATAGGCTGCACTGACTTTCTCTGTCGTGATCATGCTCTCCACTGCCCGCTGAAAACTGCCTCCTCCAAGGAGCTTGAGCTGACGTTTCAGTGTCAGCTCCTGCTCCTTGGGAAGCGGGCAGCCATTCTTGTACATGTGCTGTATCTGTTCTCTGACTGATGTTCTCGCACGGTCCAGACGATCCAGCTCTTTTTTTACATTGTCTACCATGGACTGGCGGATCTGATATTCGCCTCTGTGATAATACAGTATTTTACCGATAGCAATTCCGGCAAAAGCGGATGTTCCCTTGAAAATTTCCATCTCAAAAAGCCCCCTTACTGCTCTTTCTGCTTTAATCGCAGGCAGCTTTAAATTCTGTCCAGATCTTGTTGTATTCCTGCTCTGCTTCCTGACTTACATTCTCAATGCTTTCACCTTTTGTCACATCATCCGGAACAACCAGGTTCTCATCTACAAGATCATCTGCCGCCTTATTTGTATTATAATATCCAACAGAATTGATGCACTTGGCTGTTACTTCCGGCTGAAGAAGATAGTTGATAAACTCATTGGCTGCCTCAGCATTCGGTGCCTCGCTTGGGATAAAGGTTCCAAGGATTCCGAATCCAAGTCCCTCTTCCGGATAAACCACTTTCAGATCCGGGTTGTCTTTCAGTGCCTGTGTTACCTGTGAAGTATAGAGGAATGCCACACTTGCCTCTCCGTTGAGCAATGCATTCTGTGTATTGTCATCCTGGATCAGGCGGATATTCGGTGCCAGCTCCTGAAGCTTCTCTCCTGTCCTGGAGATCACGTCAACATCATCTTCATTCATACTCTCACCCATGGAGAGCTGTGTAATTCCACAAATAACACGATAAGCTCCAATAATGGCAACACTGTCCTCAAGAGATGGATCCCAGAGATCCTTGTATCCCTTGATATCAATATCTACCTGGTCCGGATCATAAACGATCAGCGGGATTCCTGCACCGTACGGTACTGTATACTCATCGTCCGGATCATAAAACTGTCCCTGGAAAAGCGGATTGATGTTTCCCCAGTTGGTAATTGCATCTTTGTCAAGCTTCTGAACAAGGCCTTCTTTCACTGCGCTTTCGATAATGTAGTCATCCGCAATTACCACATCATAATCACCACCCTTTGCCTGGGAAAGTTTCTCAAGCATAGTCTCATCTGTATCAAAGTTAGAGTAAACAACCTTAGTGCCTGTTTCTTTCTCGAAGTCATCCAGCACTTCCTGCGGAACCATTCCGTCCCAGGTATAAAGTACCAGTTCATCTTTATCTTTCGCACTGACGCTGACGCCTGTTACCATAGCTGCCGTAAGTGCTGCACATAACATAACTGCTGCTGCTTTTTTCGCTCTCATAGAACCTCCTTAATTCTGTCACACTGACGTTGTCTTATTTTGCTTTTACCTTCGTCCAAAGCTCTGCAAATTTCTGCTTGATCTTTGGCTTCTGGTATCCGAAGATCTCATTCTTCGGATTGTCGATCTTCGGAATATAGGAATCGATTCCCTCGTAAGTTCCGTTCTTCATCTCCTCGAATGCACTCTTCACAGTAGAAGTATATCCTACTTCTTCAGTATTTGAAAGTGCATTTTCGTCATCCAGCATAAAATTAATGAACTCATGTGCCAGATCTACCTCGCTGCAGTCCTTTGTGATGACCATTGCATCATACCAGGTGTTGGTTCCCTGCTGCGGAGTATAATAACCAAGATCCGGATTTTCACTGATAATATAAGAAGCATCTCCGGAATACACAACTGCCATCGCCTTGTTTCCTGAGATCATATTATCGATCACATCATCTCCTGCATAGATCGGATCCATGGTATCTCTTTGATCGATCAGCCAGTCATAAGCTTCCTGGATCTCATCCAGATCCTTGGTATTCATGGAGTATCCCAGGGCTTTCAGAGCAATCATAAAGGAATCCCTCTCAGAATCATACATGTAAAGATTTCCTTTGTATTTCTCATCTTTAAGAATATTCCAGCCTTCCTTATCCAGGTCTTCCTGAGATACTACATTCTTATTATAAAGAATTCCTACAGTTCCCCAGAAATACGGGCAGGAATAACGGTTTCCCGGATCATAGTCCTTGTTCTTTACTTCTGAAAGAAGATTTTTCTTATTTGGGATCTTTTTCCAGTCAATAGCCTGCAGATATTCTTCTTTGATCAGACGCTCGATCATATAATCGGACGGAACCAGAACATCATAAGTTTCACCGCTGGCTAGCTTGGTGTACATCATCTCGTTGGATTCGAAGGTTTCATACACAACAGTGCAGTTATATTCTTTTTCAAACTTATCTAGCAGGCTCAGGTCCATATATTCACCGGCATTGTATACTCGCAGTATATGGCTTCCCTGGCTTACGATCGTCCATTTTCCCATAACGATCACAAGAATCACTGCTGTCACTGCTGCCACGATCCTTCTTGTACGTGGCTTCATCTTTTTTGCAGCGGAAGCCTGGAGCTTTGGAAGCACCAGATTTCCCAAAAGCAGCACCACCACAATGACTACGATAACGATGGTAGACAGAGCATTGATGGTCGGATTGATACGCTTCGTCATATTATATACAACAATGGAGATATTTTTTACTCCGTTTCCTGAAACAAAGTAGGAAATTACGAAATCGTCAAAGGACATGGTAAATGCCAGCAGCGCCCCCGCAAAAATCCCCTCTTTGATCATTGGCACGATAACTTTCGTCAGAGCCTGATATGGAGTTGCTCCAAGATCCATTGCAGCGTTGGCAAGATTCGGGTCCAGGCTTCGCACTTTCGGATATACACTCGTGATAACATACGGCGTACAGAACGCGATATGCGCCAGAAGCATGGTCAGATAACCTTTCGTCATTCCCAGAGAGGAGAACAGAAGCATCAGACCGATAGCTGTTACTATCTCGGGATTCAGTATTGGAAAATTATTAATTGTGAGAAGCAGCTCCTTGAGCACTTTTCTGGATTTCGAAAGACCGATAGCTGTGATGGTTCCCAGTACTGTGGAAATGATCGTTGCCAGGATCGCAATAGACACGGAAACATATACTGCCTTGCTGATTTCCATATTATTTATCAGCTCACCATACCAGCGCAGGGAAAATCCTGTAAATCTTGTCAGTGACTTGGATGAGTTAAAGGAAAAGATCATCGTCACAAGGATAGGCAGATAAAAAAACGCCAGGCACAGCACTACGTATAATTTTGAAAATATGGTATTTTTTCTTTTCATCTCCTGCCTCCTTTAATCGTCCTGTTTGTCCATCTTCTTCATCAGGCTCATAAAGATCAGGATGATCACAGCCAGGATCAGAGAGATGGCACTTCCGAAGTTCCAGTCACCGACAGAGATAAACTGCGACTCGATCAGGTTACCGATGAGCATGTACTGGCCGCCACCAAGAAGTTTCGGAATTACGAAAGTTGAGATAGACAAAAGAAATACCATCATAACACCATTGACAACACCCGGCATGGAAAGCTTCCAGGTTACTTTCCAGAAAGTCTGGAACGGATTTGCACCAAGGTCATTCGCCGCCTCGATCAGTGACTTGTCCATTTTACTTAAAGATGTATGGATCGGAATGATCATAAACGGCATAAAGTTGCAGACAAGACCCACGATAACGGAAAAATCTGTATACATCATGGTGATCGGTGAGATTCCCAGCATTTTCAGAAGGTTGTTCACCAGACCATTATCCGAAAGAATGTTCATCCATGCATAAGTACGCAGAAGCATGTTGATCCACATGGGGATCGTAACCATCAGTATGAGAAAGCTCTGCACCTTCTCGGAATATTTTGAAATAATGTATGCCAGGGGATATCCGCATACAAGACAGATCAATGTTGTCAGGATACCCAGGCGAAAAGATTTCAGGATCACACTTAAATAGGTAGTTTCCAGAAATTTTCCAAAATTCGCCCATGTGAAATGCAGGGTAAGTACCTCATTTCCATTAGAGGTAAAGGCATAAAGCACGATCAGTATCAGCGGTACAACGATCAGAATCGCTGCCCAGATGATGTACGGCTTAATGAGATGCTTAAACTGTTTCATTAGTATCCTCCCATTCTGCACATAACATGGATGTCCTCAGGACCGAATTTCAGTCCTACCTCACGTCCTACTGCTGCGTAATCCGTAGTGTGTACCATGTATGTGCGAAGCTCCGTCTCGATCAGTATCTCATAATGAACGCCCTTGAACGTAATGTTCCGTACGGTACCCCTGATCTTGGCCTGATCCGGCTCCACGATATCCAGATCCTCCGGACGAAGGACCACCTCAATAGCTTCGTTGTCCTCGAATCCTTTATCCACACATTCAAACCGGAAGCCATCAAATTCCACTAGGAAATCTTTGATCATAGTTCCTTCTATAATATTGGACTCTCCGATAAAGCCTGCCACAAAACGGTTCTCCGGCTCATTGTAGATATCTGTCGGACTGCCGATCTGCTGAATTTCACCATTGTTCATGACAACTACGGTATCAGACATGGAAAGTGCCTCTTCCTGGTCATGGGTTACATAAATAAATGTGATTCCTACTTCTCTCTGGATCTTTTTCAGCTCAATCTGCATCTGCTTACGGATTTTTGCATCCAGAGCACCAAGCGGCTCATCCAGAAGAAGGACTTTCGGCTCATTGACAAGTGCTCTCGCAATGGCAACTCGCTGCTGCTGGCCGCCGGAAAGAAGGGTGACATCTCTTTTTTCGAAGCCCTCCAGACCTACCATCTTCAGCATTCTTTTTACTTTCTGCTCGATCACGGATTTATCCACTTTTTTCAGGTTCAGGCCGAAACCGATGTTGTCCATAACATTGAGATGCGGAAACAGTGCGTATTTCTGGAATACAGTATTGATCTCTCTCTTATACGGAGGAAGCTTGGATATCTCAATACCGTTAAAAAGCACCTCTCCGCCGCTTGGCTCCTCAAAGCCTGCGATAATTCTTAAAGTTGTTGTTTTTCCACAGCCGCTGGGTCCCAGAAGCGTAAGGAATTCGTTTTCGTGGATGTCCAGATTGATACCACGAAGCACCTGCTGGTCATCAAAGTTTTTTGTGAGATTCTTTAACTCGATCAGTTTATTACTCATCTCTTATTCCCCTTCCCGCGTTTTCCAAGGATCAGATACACAACCAGCACAAAAAGGATCACTCCCAGCATGATCGTGCAAAGTGCATTAATCTCCGGCGTAACGCCTGTTTTCATCTGTGTGTAAACTTTTATCGGAAGCGTGGATACACGCGGACCTGTAACAAAAATGCTGATCACCACATCATCCATGGACATGGCAAAGGCCAGCAGAGAGCCGGATATAACAGCCGGCATGATCAGCGGCAGGGTAATGTCCCAAAATGCCCTGAAAGAACCTGCGCCAAGATCTCTGGCTGCCTCCTCAAGAGATGGATCCATTCCCACAAGCCTTGCTTTTACTTCCATTAATATATAGGGTACACAGAAAACCGTGTGTCCGATGAGAAGTGTCAGCATTCCAAATGGCAGATGCAGCATGTAAAAAAACGCCATCAGCACCATTCCAAGGATTATCTCAGGGATCATCAGCGGCAGGATGGAAATATATTCCAGCATTCCTTTTGTTTTCCAGTGAATCCTGGAAATCCCTACAGCCCCCAATGTTCCGATCACTGCTGATACCACACAGCTGGATACCGCAAGGATCAGGCTGTTTTTCAATGCCTGGAGCATGTCTCTGTCCTGAAAAAGTTCCTGATACCATTTCATTGAAAATCCGGTGAACCGAACCGGAAGTCTTGCTTCATTAAAAGAAAATACAACTACCACTCCAATAGGCAGATACATGAGAAAAAACAGGATTCCCAGATACAAACCCGAAAGCTTTGAATTCTTTTTCATCCGATTCCCTCCAGTTCCTTTACATTGGTGATCTTACGATACACCACGATCATAAGTGTGGTAAGTACCATCAATACAACAGCAAGTGCCGCTGCAAACGGCCAGTTGTTTCCTCTTGTCATCTGCTCCTGTATCAGACTTCCAACCAGTACGATCTTGTTTCCGCCAAGGATATCTGCAATAAAGAACAGGCCCATGGATGGGATAAACGTGAGGATCACTCCGGAAAGAAGGCCTGGCAGTGTCAGCTTAAAGGTAACACTCCAGAATGCCTGCCATCTGCCAGCTCCAAGATCTCTGGCTGCTTCGATCAATGACCAGTCCAGCTTCTCCGCACTGGAATATACTGATAAAGCCATAAATGGCAGCAAAACATAGACCATGCCGATAACAATAGCAGGATAACTGTACAGAATCTTCAGTGGTTCCTGTATCAGCCCCAGTTTCATTAAAATATAGTTCAGAAGACCTTTTTTCTGGAGAATGATGATCCAGCCATAAAGCCGGATCAGGGAGTTCACCCAGAAAGGCAGCATCAGAAACAGCATGGCAAGCTTCTTTTTTCCCTCGGAAAGTTTCGCCATAAAATAGCCGAAAGGGTAACCGATCAGACAAATGATCAGTGTACTGGTGATGGCAAGGCGAAAGGATCCTGTAAAAGTCTGCAGGTATACAGGCTCCAGGATCTGTTTGTAATTATCCAGAGTAAATTGCCAGTTTACGCCGTATCCGCCGTCTGCTGTGGAAAAGCTTAAGGCGATCACATACAGGAGTGGCAGGGCTACGAAGATCAGGGTAAAAATGTACAATGGCAGGATCATCCATACGGAGCCTGCGCCACGCTTACGCATGGGTGCCTCCTGTTGTGCTTTGGTTATCTCTCTGCGCTTTCTGCTTGTTAGATTCCTGCGTGTTTGTTTCTGCGTTTGCTTCGGGTCTGTCTACAAGAACCGCATCGGAAGGATTAAAACAGCAGCGTACTGTTTCACCTACATTTACGTTTGTGTCGATACCGTAGCGGCTTGCTATGATCTCCTGGCCTTCGGTTGTTTTCAATACTACACGAAGCTGACCGCCTGCGAATGTTTTTTCTGTTACTTTGGCGGTGAGACCATGAATCTTGTCCGTTGAGTTTGTATTATCCATGTGATTCTGTGTGCCTTCATGTGCAATTTTCTCTGCACATTCTTTTTTCTGTAGATTACCCTGTATGTTTTTTACGTTTTCTTCAAAGCGGATATTTTCACTTCGTACCGCGATCATGACGGTTTCACCTGGCTGCGGCATCTTTTCTTCTGATGCTACAAAAACCTGCACTTCTCCACTTCCTGTTGTTATTGTGATCTGATGGTTGTTATTATCTGCTGGCTCTTTTACAACACCTTTCAGAATATTTGCATTGCCTACGAAAGTCGCAACATAGCTGGTTTTCGGATGATTATATATTTCATCCGGTGTTCCGATCTGTTCAAAGCGTCCGTGATTCATCACTGCGATCGTGTCCGACATATTGATGGCTTCTTCCTGATCGTGGGTAATGTAAATAAATGTAATTCCAAGCTTCTTCTGCAGATGCTTCAGCTCATGCTGCATGGCTCGCCTCAGCTGTAGATCCAGTGCACCCAGCGGCTCGTCCAGAAGAAGGACTTCCGGGTTATTCACCAATGCCCTGGCAATCGCTACTCGCTGCCGCTGGCCGCCGGAAAGTTCCGATGGCTTTCTTTTCTCAAATCCTGTAAGCTGCACAAGTTCCAGCATTTCCTTTACTCTGCGGCTGATCTCGGCTTTTGGCGTTTTCTTTAATTTCAACCCATAACTGATATTGTCCACCACATTCATATGTGGAAAAAGTGCGTAATTCTGGAACACTGTGTTCACGTTTCTGCGGTTAGGTTCCAGTCCTGTCACATCTTTCCCATTCAGAAAAACCTGCCCGGAATCCGGCTGTTCCAGCCCTGCGATAATGCGCAATGTAGTGGTTTTACCACAGCCGGAAGATCCCAGCAGTGTAACAAATTCGCCTTTTTTTGCCGTAAGGCAGATGCCATCCAGGACGTCCTCTCCTTCCTGGAAGCTCTTTTTTATGTTTTTGAGTTCTAATGAAATTTCGGACATTTAATTCTCCTTTTCTTTTTTTAAACGAACTTATGATAGCCTTCATGACTTACGAATATCCGCTTAACTACTCATTCTCAGAAAAATTATCCCGTATATACTGGCAATAGCTTTCTTTATTAAATACAGGTTTAAATTCCCGACAGATTTTCTTTGCTTCTTTTGCCTGGTCACGGAGAAGGTGATATATTGTCAGAGCCAGAAGCTTAGCTGGTTTAATATATGCCAGTTCTTCATCTGTGATCCGGAAATCTGCTCCGTGAAGTTTTCCCTCAAAACCTCCGAATGTAAAATTCAGTACAGGGAATAGATGAGTCAGGTCTCCTACATCTGTGCAGGCATTATTGAAATCCGAAGGCCTGGAGCATCGGTATGTAGCATCCAGAAGTTCCACAGATTCTTTCATAACCTCATCTGCACCCCTGTGAATGACCGGCATATATCCCTGCAAAGGCTCTCTTTTAATCTTACCGCCGAAAGCATAGGCTGCACCATCATAAGCCCGGTCTATTTTTTCCTGAGTAGCGCGGATCGCTTCCAGGGATGCTGCACGGACTTTTGTCTCGATCACAGCCTCGTCCGGAACTGAATTGATCACATCACCGGCTTTGCGTATCACATTATGAAGACGCACATGATCTTCCTCCCTGAAAGTTTCACGCATCAGGCCCATCATCTGAATCGCACTTGAAGTAATGCTTAATGCATTGACTCCATCCCAGGGATCAATGGCTGCATGCGCTGCTTTTCCTCTTACTGTAACGCGCTCTGCTGAGAATCCATTACAGGCTGCATTTCCCAGATAAAAATCTTCTTCCACCGGCATCATATGCACATGAGTTGTCATAATAATGTCTGAATGCTCAAATTCTCCCAGACGGATCAGCTCGCTTTTTCCAGATGCCGGAAAGCCGATTCCTTCTTTTCGAAGGCGTACACGTTTGTCTGCATCTATATATTCTTCTGCCGGAACGGCAAAAAAAGATACGGACCCAGACAGAGAGGCTTGAACCTCCTCATTGGTCAGTGCCAATGCTGCGCCGATCATGGCTGCAATCTGTGCGTGGTGTCCGCATGCATGTGCTGTCCCGTTTACGGGATCAGCCATCGGATGCGACTTGCATCCAATGGCGTCAAGTTCTCCGATAATAGTAATGTTTGGTCCGTCCTGTTCCATCCACTCTGCACGAACCCCTGTGCGTGCAAGTCCTCCATGTACGCGAAGTCCCAGACCACGCAAAAAAGCCGCTACGTGTGCGGCTGTTCTCTCTTCATAAAACCCCGGCTCCGGATGACTCTGGATATCCTTCGCAAAAGCTATGATCTCATCTCTGTGTTCATCTATAGTCTGAATGATCTTTTCTTCAATATGATTCATGTCTTATAACCGTTACTGAAAACTTATAAAAAGTTATAAACTTCTATGTTTCATTCCTACTTC
>ERZ827471.373-NODE-373-length-42067-cov-11.034324_pt1 | contig 42067 bp, 40 predicted proteins | sample MGYA00519772_ERZ827471 | MGnify/ENA primary metagenome ERZ827471 (study PRJEB31778, sample SAMEA3449315) | human gut metagenome | biome: human gut; feature: human-associated habitat; material: faeces | place: United Kingdom | collected 2010/2012 ...
CTATTTTGTCCATCTTCAATTACTTGCATAAATTCGATGGACGCGTCTTATATCCACATAGCTGAAGCAAGGGGTTTTACGACGCATTGGATAACTTTCTCCGCCGGTTTCCCAACTAGACATGTGATTGTTGGTGTTCTTTAACCTGTTTTCACTTACCGCTTGTACCGCAACATACCATTTTTCAATTCAATAAATTTTCCGTTAAAGATTTCCTGCAACACCTGTCTGCATGGTATCCGTTGCAATCTTCTAACCTCAGACGCTTCCATCACTCGGAAAGTAGTTTGGTGATGATCTTGATAAAATGCAATGAGCGATTCAATATACGGCTCAGCATCTTCAAACGTCCAGTTTGCTTCCTCCTTCAAACGCGAGAATACCGATACCAGACTAATACATCGAACATCTTCAAAATTTGTAGCTCCATTCCGAGCATTTCGGTCATCGGAGCAGAACACATAAATCTGCTCCCCAAGCATCACCGACAAGACCTGCAACAGCACAAAAGACTTGATTTCTCCAAGATTATTTTTCTTTCCCACTTCGATATCGAGTCGTTTAAGCTCTTTCAAATAATCCTCTCTCGATATCGCCGTGTAATCAGCATCTTCCAATGCTCGATAATGTTTCGAAAAGTAATCTTTAGAAAAAACATCACAGGCCAATTTTAACATCTGTGTATAAGTCGCACACGCCAGCGGCCCTCGTACAAGTGACAGGCTTTCAAGAATTTCTTGATCCGTGTAGCTTTTTATCTTTTGCGCGCCAATCTTTTCGCTCAACCAGATTGGCGCATCAGCATTATACCGATTAAGTTCTGTTACGATTTGCGCATGACAAAAGAACACATATTCCGGCAATTCCATGACCCGGTCAATCAAATGATTATCGCCGCCATCTTGAACAGAATGCGTTTTGGAAATGAAATCAGTATCTAGCAGTGCATATTTTTTCACTTCGCTTTGACACCCCTCAATCCAAACCGTACTCTTTTTTCAGTTGAGTAATGTAATCCACATCGTCATTTTCTCTAGATTCTGTCAGATACTCATGCTGTATGTTGTACTCAACTTTCTCAAGGAGTGTGCCAAAAGATTCTGTTCCCCTGCCATCAAGCTGCCAGCGCTTTGCCTTACCTATCAGTGATGCCCTTTTCATTACATTCGCAGAACTTATCTCCAGCAGCTTTTCAGCCTGCTGGTGGGATATGTTTCCGCTTTCAAACAAGCGCAGTACAACTGCCTTGTAGGGCATAGCAAACATATCCATAAGTATCAAAACGGAATCTACCGAAACCAAATCTTTATCAATTCCATACAGTAGAATTTGCTCATGGAGAAGTTGATCCGGCATCAAAAGCAGACCTGCGAAGGCATTAGCTTCCAAGTCCTCCTGTGTTCTTCCTGTTTCATCACCTGTTGCCGAATCCAGCATAGAACCATTTTTTATATAGCTCTGGTCTGCATTTTCTACATAACAGTAGATATGATACAATTCATGCGACGCAGCGAAAAACTGCTTACATAGTGGAAGTGCCGTATTTACGCACACAAAAATCGTATCCTGCTTCAAAAAAGTCAATGCCCATAATTCATCATCATGAATTGGAAAACGAAGCAGTTCCAGTGCAATTTCTTTCTTTCTTGCGTAGTTCTGTATAACAGCAAAAATATTATCTTTGATAATAGAATTACCGACATACTCTGCCGAAAACTGCCTGACAACAGATTGAATTTCATCAAATTTCCTGTTTTGGCTTACAAAAAGGCTATCTTTCAGAACATTGTTCATCACTTATCCTCCCAGCGCTGCTCCATCTTTTTGCCATTCTCGCATGCCCTAGTGTGGAACAGAATCATGTCGGACAGTTCATCCACAAGTCGGATTCCCCTTCTTGCTTCTTCTGTTTTAACACGCCCCATAAACGCATGAATCACATTCGTATCCATCGGTTTTTCTGGCATCTTCATCAGAGAATCCATCGACACATGCAGATATTCAGAAATCTTATGAAGTTCAATCGCATTGATTGCTCTTGCACCATTCATAATTTTGCTCATTGTCTGTTTGGAGACTCCAATTCCTTCTGCCAGATCAACCTGCTTTTTGTTTTCTTTTTTCAGTTCAGCCTGAATGTTGTTTGCAATTATCATATTTACATCCAGCATATAATCGCCTCCTGTTCTTGTACTTATATTATACGCTCTTTCACATAGAATATCAATCATTTAGAGACTGATCTTAGTTTTTGATTTATTTTGTCGCCATTTTAGTTACAAATCATCGTTGACCTTCAGAAGAGTGGTTTACACTAGCGCTATAAACCTGTATTTTCCTCATTCAAAAGACCTTCTACAACCTCAATAGAGAGATTTCCATAATAGAACAGCTCATTGCCGAAGCAACAAAATTTGATTTCAAAATTGCTCTCAAAACGAATACGCCAAAAAACCGGTAAAAAAACACCCCATTGCTTTTCCAACGAGGCTTGTGATTGTTGCAGGTCAACAAAATGCTTGTTTCTACCCCCTTGACCTTTCTTTCTTGTTTATAATGAGAAAGAAAAAGAAAGGAAAGGCAACCTTTTCAGGTCTGGATTGAACCGACAGAAGAGATTATCCAGAGGATGCACTCAGAGAATCTTTACTGAACAGTATTGTTCACCGTGATTACTCTTTCAGCAGAAGCAATCTGGTCAATGTCTATGAGGATAGAATCGAATTTGTCTCTCTTGGAGATCTTGTATCCGGTTTGGAACTGGAATTCATTTTCCTAGGTGTTTCACAATCGAGAAATCCGAACCTTGCGGCTGTCTTCTACAGGATGAGATTAATTAAAAGTTATGGCACAGGAATCGGAAAAATTGAACGTGCATATAAGACTTGCCCATCCCAGCCAGAGTTTGAAACGGCAAAAGGTGTTTTCCGCGTAACACTTCCAAACAGGAATAAGCAGCCGGAAACGAATGTCCAGGTATCTGATAAAGCGGACAAAGATATTTCACTGAATGAACAGAAGTTACTCATTCTTCAATATGCACGGGAAAATGGCAGTGTTACAAGAAAAGAAGTTGAAGATTTGATCAGTGCAAGAACAACAAAGGCGTTCCGGTTGCTTAAGGAACTTTGCAAAGCTGGCAAACTTGAGCAAAAAGGAAGCGGCAGGTTGAGCACCTACGTTATCAAATAAAATCATTGCACAAAGGAATATCCCGTCAATGAAATCAACTTTATGAGCTAGGTAAAAATAAACGGTCTGAATCCTATGCTATGCACAGGGCTCAGACCGTTTAGCTTTTGTTCATCTTCCCATCTCATTTCCAACTCGTCCAAAAGCGAATGCCTTTTAGATTTTTTTCGCAATCGTAGACAGCTCCGAAAAAGAGCCACATGACGGTGAAGAAAAAATCCAGAGCTGTGCTTCTTTCCACTTAACCTTCGTTAGTTTCTTTTGCTTTGCCATTTGCGGGATTCCCCGAATTGTTTACTGGTGACTTTCTGTCACGCTTTTTCGGTGCTGTTAGCTCATAACTCAAAGAAAGCAGATCTTTGATCGCATTATCCAATTTCGGTTTGCCAAGCTGAATACTAAGCCATTTTTCCTTATTCATGTGATAGGCCGGAAAATAGCCATCTTGCCCGCGAAGAGAGCCGATCAGCAGCGGATCGCTTTTCACATTAAGGACATCAACGATGCCTGCTTCCGGTAATCCCAACTTATCAGCAGATACTTCCAGAACTACACCATACCATTTATTATTGTCGTTGTGCCGCAGCACAGCATTCCAATCATGCCAGGGGTATTCCGGCTCTGTGCCGTACTGCTGGCGTATCCATGTGAATAATTCTTGTCGTGTCACTCCATCACTTCCCCGCTGTTTTATGTGTAGCTTTGTGCAACAACCTGTTGCACAAAATTTTTCCTCAGATAACTCTCCGCACTGCATTGATATCAGAAATCATCCAGCGAAGCATCTATCTCTTCCAGCTGATCAATCCAGCCCAAAAGTACTTGTCATTCAAATTGATTCTAAAAAGAAATCCAGACAGTTTATTTCTATCGCTTTCCGAGTAGTACTCCGTACGCTTTTCAGCATCATCAAGAAAAGTAAAGGGTCTATAGTTCTCTATCAGACTAATCTCATAAAATTCTTTCTTATTGTCTGCAATATTTTCTGATGTATCAAATTCGGCATCATCTGCAAGATAGGTACAATTGATAAAACCTGCCATCTTATCTTTTGTGCTAGAAAGCAACTTATCTGTTGCTCTGATTTTTTTGGTTTGATATCCACTTTCATCGCGTAGGCAGGCATATATTTCAATACCACAAACTGAACCAGAAAACATTATCGACTTAATCGATGCCTGAATTTCTTCCTTGGTCATTTGTTCATCTCCTTCATATAGAGGACTGTATCATTAATCACTTTATATTCTACTGTACTAGGATTTTTTTAAAACCTGCCTTTGACTACAGCCAAACAAATTTCATTATTAAAGTCAGGATTGCTCTTAAAAGTAATCTCATAGACTCGGTATCCTAAAATCGCCAATACAGGATTCGCATAGTACAAATGTGTTTTGCTTAGCAGCGCACACATCATAACCACAATGATAAGGAATGTTACCGCTCCTTGAATCGTTCCTACATCATCAATCAAAAGCGGGATAATCATTGTCATAAAGAAATTCAATATTCTATCCTCGTTAAGCTTTAGATTTCGTGCACCCCACTAATTCGCAAGCAGGGCTTTCGTGACATGAAAGCCCTGCTTGTTGGGGAAACTCTCGCGCGTCTCCGTTCCACTCCGGTCCGCGCAAAGCAGACGTCCACCGGACGTCTTGCGCCGTTCCGGATTCTTTAACAGCAGTTCTGCCAAAGAAAAAACCGGAATGAATCATCATCCCGGCTTCAAAAACATTTACTTGTGCTTGCAACCTCCACGCTTTTTGTAGTCCTCGTCTATACGCTTTTTCCAGTCTGCGCTCAGCGGGGCACTGCACCGGACAGAGCTGATTGCTTCGCTGACCACCTCATAATTCAACGCAGTTCCTTCGCTGTCGCACTGATAGTTGACTGCACGATCTGCACCGATTCCGAACTGACTTGCGGTCTCTACTGCGTCAATATTGGCACCAAGGAACAAAAACTCCCAACCGTATTTCGCTTTCTGCCGCTCGATCATCTGCTTCACTTTTTCGCTGTTGTACCGACGGCTGGCATTTTCCATTCCGTCCGTAGTGATTACGAACATGGTATGCTCCGGCACATCTTCCGGTCGTGCGTACTTATGAACATTTCCAATGTGATGAATCGCACCGCCGATGGCATCTAGGAGTGCTGTGCATCCGCGAACCGTGTAATCACGATCAGTCATCGGTCGGATGTCTTTTACATTTACACGGTCGTGCAGGACTTCGCTCACATTGTCAAACAACACCGTTGAGATCAGTGCTTCGCCCTCTGCTTTTTTCTGCTGTTCAATCATGGAATTGAATCCGCCGATGGTATCCCGTTCCAATCCGCTCATGGAACCGCTGCGGTCTAAGATAAAAACGATCTCTGTTAAATTCTTTCTCATATGCTTGTCCTCCCAAAAGATTATGGCTGCTCGGTTTCGTACCTTACAGTCATAATATAGCGATTTTCTTTTGTGAAGTGGTCGCATAGAAAACGACATTTCTTTGTCCTTATGCTCCGATCAGGCTCTGGTCAAAAGCAAACAATGCCTCGTTGATTTCATACACATTGTAGTTCCCCCGTTCGACAAAATATTCTACAATGATATCGAATTTGCTCGAATGGGAAAGGGTAAATCCTGCCTTGCCGAGCATCTCCTGCATCTGGGCAAGCGGCAGTTCCAAAGCGAGAGCAAATGCCAGCACTGTTGGTTTGGATGGCTTATAGAATTTATCAGAGCGAATTTTGGAAAAGAGCTTCCGGTCAATGTTTGCCTTCTTGTAGCACTGAACATCCGTCATGCCGCTTTCGTCAATCTTCCGCAGCAGCATTTCCGAAAAGCTCTCATCAATCTGCCCCAGTGCCTCCTCCAGAGATTGACTGCTGCAAGATTTACAGATTGCTTCGGACGGCAGCGGGGCAGATGCAGCTTCAAAGCAAGATTCCTCTGACAACGCTTCAAGCCGCCGTCTCTGTTCTACTCGACTGTCGGTATGTTCATCCACATACCGGTCATCTATGTACGCCGCGATATCAGCAAACAGTTTTCCGCTAATCTGATATGCCTTCTTATCAAAGATAACGATGTAGACCATCATCTCATTTTCCAGCAAGAATGTACTGATGGTATCGACTGCAACCTTCAGAGCCTGGTCTTTTGGATAGCCGTAGATGCCGGAGGAAATCAACGGAAAGGCCACCGACTGACAGCCATTTTCTTTTGCCAGATTCAAAGATGTCCGATAACAGGATTCCAGAAGCTGTTGTTCCTGATGCTTGCCATCTCGCCAGCGCGGACCGACTGCATGAATCACATATTTGCAGGGCAGGCGATATCCCTTTGTGATTTTTGCGCTGCCAGTCTCGCAGCCATGCAGCGTACTGCATTCTGCAAGCAGTTCCGGTCCGGCGGCACGATGAATGCAGCCGTCCACACCACCGCCGCCCAAAAGAGAAGTGTTGGCAGCATTGACGATTGCGTCAACGCGCATTTTTGTAATATCGTTTCTGATAATCTGTAACGGCATAAAGCATACCTCCCATTCGTCCGATCAGAGTCCTTGTCTGATCAAATATCTATTAAAGTGTCTCATACATTGCTTTCAATTTTTTCGGTGCTACACCGTTCCTGCAAATACACTGCCATAAAGGGCAAATATATTTGCTTCCCGTCCGTATTGTTCTATGCTATAATACTATTGTTGTCCAACCGAAACCCGGCAACGGGAGGAGGTGAACACATGGAAATAGTCATATCTTTTTTGGTGGCTGTTGCGGCAGGTGTGACTTGCCATCTCATTTGTAAATGGTTAGACAGTCATAACAAGGACAACGAATAGCCTAGTGGATGCTCAACCACTGAAATAAAAAGAGAAGAACCCTCGCATGTATTGGTGGTACATACGGGGGTTCGTTCTTTGTTCACATGGAACATCGTCATATCTTTTTTTGCCTACTGGCATTATATCATATGCGATTTTTCTTTGCAATATACTCAATATATTTTTTAAGGTGTTTTGTGCGCTACGCGTGTGCTACGCTTCAAAATCGACCCCTTTTTTAGAAAATTTTTAAAATTTCAGACATAAGAAAAACCCCGGAAAATCAAGGCTTTCCGAGGTTTTAATAAATTTCCGTATTCGATTGGAATTATCGTTTGCTGAACTGCGGAGCGCGACGAGCAGCTTTGAGACCGTATTTCTTACGCTCTTTCATACGTGGATCACGTGTAAGGAATCCAGCTGCTTTAAGAGCCGGTCTGTAATCTTTGTCTGCCTCGAGGAGTGCTCTGGAAAGGCCGTGACGGATTGCTCCAGCCTGTCCTGTGTATCCACCGCCGTGAACGTTAACGATCACGTCGAATTTACCCTCTGTCTCTGTTAAAGCCAGTGGCTGACGAACGATAACTTTCAGAGTCTCAAGTCCGAAGTACTCATCGATGTCTCTTTTATTGATAGTGATTTTACCTGTTCCAGGTACCAGGTAAACTCTTGCGATTGATTTCTTTCTTCTTCCTGTTCCGTAGAATTTTGCGCTAGCCAATGTTTTCTACCTCCTATTAAAATGTTAAAACTTCAGGCTTCTGAGCCTCATGTTTGTGCTCTGGTCCTGCGTATACGAAAAGTTTCTTGTTCATAGCTCTTCCAAGAGGTCCTTTCGGAAGCATTCCCTTAACTGCGAGCTCGATAACCTTCTCAGGTTTCTTTGCTAACATTTCTTTTAATGTGGTTTCTTTCATTCCACCAACATAGTCGGAGTGGTTATAATAAATCTTCTGCTCAAGCTTCTTGCCTGTAACTTTGATCTTATCAGCGTTTACAACGATTACATAATCTCCTGTGTCAACGTGCGGTGTAAACTGAGGTTTGTTCTTTCCTCTTAAAACGCTTGCAACACCGGATGCCAGACGTCCCAGAGTGCAACCCTCTGCGTCAACTACATACCATTTTCTTTCGATTTTATCCGGATTAGCCATATAAGTCTGCATGGTCCTACCTCCTGTTATTTATCAACGATAATGTTTCTCAAACCGCGGTACTTCCGCGAAAAAAGTAAATGGAAACGCGGGTGCAAAATAAATCGCGGAAATGTCCGAAACCGCTGATAAAATGCCGTCGCCGGGGCTATTGGCTCAAGCATCTTCGCACTACGTCACATTGAGTTATTATATTATAAGGCACCTTGCCTGTCAACTGTTTTTTCCTGTAATTTTCAACAAAATTCCTGTTTTCGTACCTTCCGGTAAACTACAACCTGATACAGCACAACGCTGATGTAGCCGGAAGACCGATAAATATGATCCTAAGATATGCCACAACATACAGCTCCACATCCGGTGGTGTCTGTATCAGCCCAAGCACCGGGTACAGGACCAGCAGGCTTATAATACTTAAGACAATAGTAAAGCCCCCTTCCGCACTCAGCGAAAGGAAGCTTTCTTTTCGAAGTTTTTTGTAATTTTTCTGCCCGTAGAGTTCTGCAAAGATAATGGACATTCCATTACATCCGCCATTGAAGATAAAGATAAACAGGTTTATAATACTCCCCGCAACACCAATGCCTCTTTAGCCTTCTGATCAGAAAAACTCGATCCCCATTAATGTCAATCCCTGAGCCGGTGCTGTCGGCCCTGCCGCCCCACGGTCACAGGCTTTCAGGATCACATCCATGCGTTCCGGCGGATACTGTCCATTTCCAATCTCGATCAACGTACCGGAAATGATACGCACCATATTGTAAAGAAATCCAGTTCCTGAAATGCGGATCGTCACCATATCTCCGTCTCTCCATACATCCATGGAAGTCACGGTGCGGATGGTCGTCTTCACCTGTGCACCGGAACCGCAGAAGCTTGCGAAATCATGGCGTCCGATCAGATAGGAAGTTGCCTCCTTCATCTTATCCACATCCAGCTTGTAATGATAAAAATAGGAATACAGCCGTTCTGTTGGAACCGGAAATTTTCGGTTCAGGATACGGTATTCATATGTTTTTTCGCTGTCACAGTAGCGTGGATGGAAATCCGGCTCCACCTCCTCAGAGAGCTGGATGCGGATATCTTCCGGAAGTCTCTGGTTCAGTGCGTAGGAAAATTTTTCCCCGGGGATCCTGGATTCGGTATCAAAAACCGCCACATTCCCAAGAGCGTGCACTCCTGCATCTGTACGGCTGGCACCGATGGTCTCTATCTTTTCTCCAAGCAGCTCACTTAAGGTATCATTTAAGACACCCTGGATAGTCGTTCCGTTTGGCTGTGTCTGCCAGCCGGAATAATTGGTTCCATCGTAAGCTACTACAAGTCCTACTCGTTTCATAAAATAATATACCTCCTGCTTCAGGCAGTTCCTGTCACTGCTTGTGATCCATGGCTGAACTGTTCATAACCTTCACATTTTTACAAAAATCTGCCTGGCCCGGTTACAGTCCCACTGCACGGAACACCACACCAACTGCAAGATATGCCGCAAGGATCATAAATGCAATGTAATCTCTCTTCTCATAATGCAGCGGTTTCATCTGGGTCCTGTGATCTCCGCCATGGTAACATCTTGCTTCCATTGCCATGGCCAGATCATTGGCACGTCGAAAAGCAGAAATAAACAACGGTACAAGAAGGGGAACCATGTTTTTTGCCTTCTGGATCAGATTTCCATTTTCGAAATCTGCACCTCTGGCAATCTGCGCTTTCATGATCTTATCCGTCTCCTCCAGAAGGATCGGGATAAAGCGAAGGGCAATGGACATCATCATGGCGATCTCATGTACCGGCACCCGGATCTTGTTCAGCGGACGGAGCAATCTCTCCAGACCATCTGTCAGCTGATTCGGCGTGGTAGTCAATGTCATGATGGAAGATCCGATCACAAGGTAAACAAGACGGATTGCCATTCTTCCTGCAAGAACAAGGCCTTCCCTTGTAACCTTGATGATTCCGAAACGCCACAGCACTTCGCCAGGCGTCAGGATGATATTGAACACAACCGTGATCAGAAGGATCATAACGATAGCCTTCAGACCCTTGAACATGAATTTCACCGGAACCTTGGAAATCGCGATCATGGCAACCAGAAATACGGTCGCAACTGCATATCCCAGAAAAGTATGGAACAGGAACACAGAAATCAGAAATCCCAGAGTTCCCATAAATTTGGTCCGTGGGTCCAGTCTGTGAAGAACGGATTTGGCCGGATAATACTGGCCAATGGTAATATCTCTGATCATTTTTCCGCCCCTCCTTTGTTCAGTAATGGAGAGTTCGCCTGCGTAAGTGCGGCAAGAATGCTGTCTCTGGCTTCCTCCACTGTTGTGGCATCTGCATCCACATTCAGCCCATGTTCCTTCAGCGCATGCATAATATAGGTAATCTGCGGTGCGGCGAGTCCCATAGTTTCCAGTTCTTTATAATGGGAAAAAACTTTCTTCGGCTCATCGTCAAATACCGCTTCTCCATGATTCATAACAATGAGACGCTCCACATATTTGGCAATATCTTCCATGCTGTGGGACACCAGGACAATAGTGATTCCCCTCACTTTATGAAGCTCTGCGATCTGATCCAGAATATCATCACGTCCCTTCGGGTCAAGGCCTGCTGTGGGCTCGTCCAGGATCAGGATCTTCGGGTTCATGGCAAGAACCCCTGCAATAGCTACTCTTTTTTTCTGGCCTCCGGAAAGCTCAAAGGGTGATTTCTTGAAATTGGATTCTTTTACTCCAACCTGTGTCAGTGCCTGCTTCGCTTCTTTCTCTGCCTCTTCTCTGGAAAGTCCCTGATTCATAGGTCCAAAGCACACATCGGAAATCACATCGTTCTCAAAAAGCTGATGTTCCGGATACTGGAACACCAGTCCAACTTCGCTCCGAAGCTGCTTTCTGTCATATTTTTCTGCCCACACATCTTCTCCATTGTACAGAACCTGGCCGGATGTTGGCTGTACCAGCGCATTCAGATGCTGGATCAATGTAGATTTTCCGCTTCCTGTGTGTCCGATGATCCCGATAAACTGGCCATCCGGGATCACAAGGCTGACATCCTTCAGCGCATGGCTCTCATACGCTGTCCCTGGGCTGTAGGTATAGGTTACATTTTTTAATTCGATTGACATAATGCGCTCACCAGCTCCTCTGTAGTCAGTATTCCATCCGGAACATCCACGCCGGATTTCTTCAGTTCATATGCAAGAAGTGTTACCTGTGGTACATCCAGTCCATACGCTTTAAGGGTATCCACCTGGGAAAAGATCTCTTTAGGATTTCCCTGCATCACAACATTTCCGCTGTCCATGACATAAACACGGTCAGCATGGATCACTTCCTCCATGTAATGCGTGATCAGAATAACAGTAACTTTTTCCTTGCGGTTCAGTTCCCGCACTGCCTCCAGAACTTCTTTTCGTCCGTTGGGGTCCAACATGGCTGTAGGCTCATCCAGAATGATGCATCTGGGACGCATTGCCATCACACCTGCAATGGCAACTCGCTGTTTCTGACCGCCGGAAAGCTTGTTTGGTGACTGATAGCGGTAAGCTGTCATGCCAACTTTTTCCAGGCTGTCATCTACACGTTTCCAGATATCGTCCGTGGGAATGCCCATGTTCTCAGGGCCGAATCCTACATCCTCTTCTACTACAGTTCCTATGATCTGATTATCCGGGTTCTGAAACACCATTCCTGCTTTCTGGCGCACTTTCCAGAGTTTTGTTTCCCTGGCTGTGTCAATACCGTCTACCAGCATGGTTCCTTCTGTCGGAATCAAAAGTGCATTCATATGTTTCGCCAGTGTGGATTTTCCGGAGCCGTTATGTCCCAGTACTGCCACAAATTCCCCGGCTTCAATGTCCAGGTTTACATCATTGACTGCGCGCTGCATGTCTACCACATTGCCGTCATCGTCATATCTCTGATAGTCAAATCCCAGCTTGAGCGCCTTGATAATTCCCATCTTTTTGTTCTCCTCAATCCTCTGTAGCTGCCGGTTCTGCTAATCCAGTCAACTCATCGATCAGTGCCCATATCTCGTCTCTTCCCTGTTTTGTCTCCGCAGAAAACGGAAGGATCTTTCCATCTTTTGGAAGTCCCAGTCCTGTGCGGATCTCCTTCAAGCTCTTTGCCACCTGGCTGCGTTTCAGCTTGTCAAGCTTGGTCGCGATGATCACCGGCTCATATCCGTTATGGCAGATCCAGTCATACATCTGCTTGTCATTGGCAGAGGGTTTATGGCGGATATCCACCAGAAGAAAGACTGCCCGGAGTTCCTTTGACTCGTGAAGATAGCCCTCGATCATCTTTCCCCATTTTTCCTTCTCAGCTGCGGAAACTTTAGCGTAGCCGTAGCCTGGCAGGTCCACAAGATACATTGCTTCGTTGATATTATAAAAATTAATTGTCTGTGTTTTTCCCGGCTGTGCACTGGTTCTGGCCAGAGCCTTGCGGTTCATCAGACCATTGATCAGGGAGGATTTCCCTACATTTGATTTTCCCGCAAAAGCTACCTCCGGTCTTCCTGTGTCCGGGATCTTGCTTGTGATTCCGCATACAATGTCCAGCGATACGTTTTTGATTACCATTTGTTGTTCCTCCCTTTTCTGTTAAAAGCCCTGTCCTGAAAATCAAGGCAGGGTTTTTTCTTGTTTTGTTTATGCAAGAGCTTCATCAAGAACTTCTTTCATGTTATCCACAAACTGAATGTTAAGTCCCTGTAGGATCTCTTTGTCCATCTCTTCGATATCCGGACGGTTTTTCGCCGGAACGAGGACTTCTTTTATTTTCGCATATTTGGCTGCAAGCAGCTTTTCTTTCAGTCCACCAATCGGAAGCACACGGCCTCTTAAAGTAATCTCACCTGTCATGGCAAGGTCTGCGCGTACCGGTTTCCCGATAATAGCGGAAAACATGGCTGTTGCCATGGTAATACCTGCGGACGGGCCATCTTTTGGAACAGCGCCTTCCGGGATATGTACATGGATATCTTTTTTCTGAAAAAATTCTGCATCGATTCCATACTCATCTGCAACGGAACGGATGTAACTGATACCTGCCTGTGCAGATTCCTTCATTACATCTCCAAGCTGTCCTGTAAGAAGCAGCTCACCTTTACCCGGCATAACATTGACTTCGATCTGAAGAGTATCACCACCAACCTGTGTCCATGCAAGGCCACGGGCGATTCCAATCTCATTTTTTTCATTGGCCATAAGATAATCATATCTCTCTTTTCCAAGGAATCTGGAAATATTTCTGGATGTTACAACCACCTTATCTTTGCCTTCTTCCATAAGAGCTCTCGCAGTCTTGCGGCAGATGCGGCCGATATTTCTCTCAAGAGAACGGACTCCGGCTTCTTTTGTATAGCTGTTGATCAGCTTGCCAAGTGCAGCCGGCTGGATCACCAGTTTTCCTTTCGGGATTCCGTTGATTTCCATCTGTTTCGGAATCAGATGCTCTCTTGCAATATGTTCCTTCTCATTCTCTGTGTATCCGGAGATCTCTATCAGTTCCATTCTGTCAAGAAGTGGTCTCGGGATTCCCTGAACATCATTTGCAGTGGCAATAAACAGTACCTCAGAAAGATCCTGGGGTATCTCCACATAATGATCATTGAACTTGCTGTTCTGCTCAGGATCCAGCACCTCGAGAAGTGCCGCGGAAGTATCTCCCTTGTAGTCGCTGCTTGTCTTGTCGATCTCGTCAAGGAGCATCAGTGGATTGCTGACACCTGCTTCTTTCAGCGCAACAGTGATCCTTCCCGGCATGGCGCCCACATAAGTCTTTCTGTGACCACGAATCTCAGCCTCATCACGAACACCGCCAAGACAGATACGTACATATTTCTTATTCATGGCCTCTGCAACAGAACGTGCAATGGAAGTCTTACCGGTTCCCGGAGGGCCTACAAGACAGAGGATCGGACTCCTACCCTTATGTGTAAGCTTACGCACTGCAAGGAATTCCATAATACGTTCTTTTACATCTTTCAGTCCGTAATGTCCTTCCTCAAGGATTCTCCACGCATTCTCAAGATCCTCGGAATCCTCGGATTTTTTATCCCACGGAAGTGCAAGAACCGTTTCAAGATATCCTCTCTGTACCGTTGCCTCTGCCGCACTTGCTGCCATTCCCTTGAAACGGCTGATCTCCTTGGATATCTTCTCTTTTACTTCATCGGAAGCCTTGAGTTCTTTCAGCTGTTTGCGGAATTCCTCAACGTCATCAGCTGTATTATCCTCGCCAAGCTCCTCTCGTATCGTCTTAAGCTGCTCACGGAGAATGTATTCTCTCTGATTCTTGTCGATATGGGATTTCACCTTGCGTTGGAGATCTTTTGTAATATGAATCACTTCAATCTCACTGCCAAGAAGTGCACCCAGGATCTCATAGCGGTCATTGAGAGAGACAGCCTCAAGGAGCTTCTGTTTATTCTGATAGGACATCGGGAGATTCACTGCAATCTGATCGATGGTCTCCTGCACATCCTCAATGACCATGATCTGGTTTACCAGATCTCTGCTTATTTTGCCACTCTCTCTGCAGTATTTCTGGAAAAGTTCCCGAATACTGCGGAGCATGGCATCTTTTACAGGTTCCGGATAAGTCTCTTCCTGTGCTGTGACAACCTCGCATTCAGCTTTCAGGTATGGTTCTTCCTGCTCCAGGCTTAAAACTTCTGCCCGTTCCTGTCCTTCTACCAGAACACGGTAGAGATCCTGCGGAAGCTTCACCACCTGCTTAATATAGGCAATGGTTCCTACCTGATACAGATCATCAAGCCCTGGCGTCTCAACTTCCGGATCTTTCTGCGTCAGAAGAAAAATCTTCTGGTCATGAAGCATTGCTGCTTCTACGGCACGGATTGATTTCTCCCTGCTCACATCAAAGTGTACGATCATCTCCGGCAGAACCGCAGTTCCGCGCAGAGCGATCATTGGCAATATATTGACCTGATTTGTCATTTATGTCAGTCCCTTCATCAAGCTGTTTCCGGCTTGCCTTTCTTTCTTGAACGGGATGTTTTGTGTCCTGCCTTCTTTACAGGAGCCGGGGCCTCCCCATGGATGATCTCCGCTTCTCCGGTTCCCTCCACTGCCTCTTTTGTAATGATACATTTACGGATCGTATCATCCGATGGTGTCCTGTACATCAAATCCATCAGAGTATGCTCCATAATGGAACGAAGTCCTCTGGCACCTGTTTTTCTCTCGAGGGATTTACGGGCAACAATTTCAAGTGCCTCATCCTGGAACTCAAGTTCCACTCCATCCAGTTCAAAAAGCTTGTCATACTGCTTGGTAAGAGAGTTCTTGGGCTCTTTCAGGATACGGATCAGAGCTTCTTCATCAAGGGAATCCAGTGTTACAACAACCGGAACTCGTCCGATAAATTCAGGGATCAGACCGAATTTAATAAAGTCTTCCGGCATAACTTCCTTGAGGACTTCACCTACGTTGCGCTCTTCCTTCTCGGAAACCTCTGCACCAAAACCGATGGATTTGGTATCCTGTCTGGACTCGATGATCTTCTCCAGTCCGTCAAAAGCTCCTCCGCAGATGAACAGAATGTTCGTTGTATCAATCTGGATAAACTCCTGATGCGGATGCTTTCTTCCACCCTGTGGTGGCACGCTTGCAACAGTTCCCTCAAGAATCTTCAGGAGTGCCTGCTGTACGCCTTCCCCGGACACATCTCTTGTGATGGATGTGTTCTCAGATTTTCTCGTGATCTTGTCGATCTCATCGATATAAATGATTCCGTACTGTGCACGTTCAATGTCGTAATCTGCTGCCTGGATGATCTTCAGAAGAATATTCTCAACGTCCTCACCAACATAGCCTGCCTCTGTGAGAGTGGTGGCATCTGCGATGGCAAAAGGAACATTCAGAAGTCTTGCCAGTGTCTGTGCAAGAAGTGTCTTACCGGAACCTGTTGGGCCAAGCATCAGGATATTGCTCTTCTGTAGCTCAACATCCAGGTTTTTGGAAGCAAGAATTCTCTTGTAATGATTGTAAACAGCTACAGAAAGTGTTTTTTTTGCATCGTCCTGTCCAATAACATACTCGTCCAGAATGCTATGGATCTCTTCCGGTTTCAGAAGATTGATCCCAGTTCCGTAATCGTCTTCGCGATCGTACATGCTGAACTCTTCCTCCATGATCTCGGAACAGATACCGATACATTCATCACAAATATATGCTCCATCCGGACCTGCGATCAGCTTACGTACCTGATCTTCAGTCTTATGGCAAAAGGAGCATCTTACTTTTCCTTCTCTTACTTTATCTGCCATATGATTTTGTTTCCTTTCTAAACGTAAATGTCCGTCTCTCGCAGACATTTAAAATTCCTTTTTAAAGCAAGATAAGACTCCTGTGTTTTTACAGGAGTCTTTTCTTACGCATTATTTGTGGATCACAACACCGTCAATAAGACCATATGCCTTAGCTTCTTCAGCTGTCATATAGTTATCACGGTCAGTATCTTTCTCCACAATCTCAAGAGGCTGTCCGGTATTCATAGAAAGAATTTCATTCAGCTTCTTTTTAGTTTTTGCGATCTGGTCAGCTACAATCTGGATCTCTGTAGCCTGCCCCTGTGCACCGCCTGACGGCTGGTGGATCATGATCGTTGAATTCGGAAGTGCATATCTCTTGCCTTTGGCACCGGAGGACAGGAGAAAAGCTCCCATGCTGGCTGCCATTCCAAGGCAGATTGTAGATACATCACACTTGATATACTGCATTGTATCATAGATTGCCATTCCGGCAGTTACAGAACCGCCCGGGCTGTTGATATAAAGCTGGATATCCTTGGAAGGATCTTCTGCTTCCAGGAAGAGAAGCTGCGCAACGATCAGGTTCGCACTGACATCGTTTACCTCTTCTCCAAGGAAAATGATTCGGTCCTTAAGAAGTCTTGAATAAATATCGTAACTTCTCTCTCCTCTGCTGGTCTGCTCAATGACGTAAGGTACTAAACTCATTTTGCCCTCCATTTCCGAGGTTTATTACGCCTCTACAGCTGCATCGGCAACTAATGTAACAGCTTTCTGAACAGCCATATCTTTCTTCATCTGCTCCATCTCGTTCTCACCGATGAGATCTTTTAATTTGTCTGCTTCCATCTTGTACATCTCTGCCATCTTGGAGATTTCTTCATTTACCTCATCCTCTGTTGGCTGGATGTTCTCTACCTCAGCGATCTTTTCAAGAACCAGTCTTGTCTGGATTCTCTTAAGTGCCTGCGGTTTCATATCTTCCATCATCTTGTCAACGCTCTGGCCTGTGAACTGGAAGTACTGCTCCATGGAAAGTCCCTGAGACTGCATTCTTCTTGCGAAGTCGTCAAGCATCTGACGAGTCTGTGTCTCGATCATTGCCTCCGGAATATCCATCTGGGCATTCTCGATCACTTTATCTACTGCTGCATCTTCTTTTGCACGACGTGCATCTTCTGCTTTCTTCTCTGTCAGGTTCTTCTTAACGTCTTCTTTGTACTCAGCAAATGTATCAAACTCAGATACATCTTTAGCAAAGTCATCATCAAGCTCCGGAAGCTCTTTGGCTTCGATCTTCTTAACATCGCACTGGAATACAGCTTCTTTACCGGCAAGTTCTTTAGCCTGATACTCCTCCGGGAATGTAACCTTAACCTCTACGTGATCACCTGTCTTAGCACCAACAAGCTGCTCCTCGAATCCCGGGATAAATGTGTTGGAACCAAGTGTCAGCGGGTAATCTGTTCCTTTACCGCCCTCGAATGCTTCTCCGTCTACGAATCCCTCAAAGTCAATTGTTGCTGTATCGCCGTTCTCTGCAGCACGATCCTCAACTGTGATCGTTCTGGAGTTCTTCTCCTGCTCTTTCTTAAGCTCTGCCTCAACTTCCTCGTCTGTTACTTCTGTCTCAGACTTCGGAACCTCAAGTCCTTTATAGTCACCAAGAGTTACCTCTGGTTTGGTAGCTACTTCTGCTGTAAAGATAAATGGTTTGCCAGGCTCAACCTGTGTTACATCGATCTTAGGCTGGGAAACGATCTCAAGATCACACTCAGCAAGTGCTTTGCTGTAATGCTCAGGAATCAGAGCGTTAGCAGCGTCCTCAAGGAATACTCCCTTTCCGTACATCTGCTCGATCATTTTTCTTGGAGCTTTTCCTTTACGGAATCCTGGAATGGAAATTCTTCCTTTCGCTTTCTGATATGCGTTCTGCATTGCCTTGTCAAGATCCTCAGCGGAAACTTCAATTGTAAGTTTCGCCATGTTTTTCTCCATTTTCTCCACCTGTAAACTCATGTTTCTTGTTCCTCCTTAATTCTATCGAGTAAATACCTTATATAAATAGTTAACACTCGCATTTTATATATTTACAGTCATTTCTGTAGTATAGCATAATCACTGTAAAAACGCCAGTATTTTTTTCGACTTCTACCTCTCTTATATTGCTATAAATTCACGGTTTTCTATAAAGATCCCGGTATCGTGCCTGTACATCTGCCCTGATTATTATGCATTCGTACACAAAGCGTGTTACTGTTCACTCCGTGACCAGCAACCGAACCATATTTTTTAATAGAAATTTTCTGTGGAATATACCACAGATTCTGCAATTTCCTCTGCTTTTGCACTTCCTTCCAGCTGACGGATCAGGGAAAGGCTGAAATCGATTGCTGTTCCAAGTCCTCTGCTTGTTGTTACATTGCCGTCAACAACAACTGATTCCGTGGAAGTTCTGGCACTTGTAAGCTGCTCCATTACGGATGGGTAGGATGTTGCATTTCTGCCCTTTAAAAAGCCAAGTCTCTCAAATACTCCTGGTGCTGCACAGATAGCTGCTATCTTGCCACCTTTCTGGTAAAAATCTGTGAGAAGATCGGTAAGCGGTTTATATTCTTCGAGATATTTTGTTCCCGGCATTCCTCCCGGGATCACCAGCATATCTGCGTCAGAGAAATCGCACTCTCCGAAAGTTCTGTCTGTGAGGAGATTGATTCCGTGGGATGTTCTGATCTCTTTTGTTTCTTTAACAGATACTGTCTGGATGTCGATTCCTGCTCTTCGCATCAGATCAACTACTGTCAGTCCTTCGATATCCTCAAAACCGTCCGCGAAAAAAATATATACTTTGCTCATAATGTTTCCCATCCTTTCTTTTCTATATGATTCCGGGTTTTCCGGTGATTTTCCGTTCTATTTCATAATGCTTTTTTCTGTAGGAAATGTCAAGAAAAATACGGCAGAAATAACAAACTCTATACTTTTCAAATGTTAATGAGCATTGCAAAAGCTTGTTATTTCATATAAAATGAGGGCAGCATATTTTAAACAGGAGGTATCTGTTTTATGGAAATCGAACGTAAATTTCTGATCCCGAAAGAAAACCTGCCAACCGACCTGGCTTCCTATCCCTGCCACAGGATCGAGCAGGGTTATCTCTGTACTTCACCTGTAGTCCGCATCCGCAGACAGGATGATGAATATTTTCTTACTTATAAATCAAAAGGCCTGATGAGCCGCGAAGAATATAATCTTCCTCTGACTGCCGATGCCTACGAACATCTCAAACCTAAAGCCGATGGTATCCTTATTACAAAAGACCGCTACGTAATTCCTGAAAAAGACGGGCTTTTTATTGAGCTGGATGTGTTCCACGGGGAATATGAGGGAGTTCTTCTTGCTGAGGTCGAATTTCCTACGGAGGAGGCAGCTAATGCTTATACTGCACCGGAGTGGTTTGGGGAGGATGTGACTTATTCTACGAAATACCATAACAGCACTATGAGCCAGGGGTGGTAATATCCCGCAAATCAGCTCTTGTATTTCTTATTTCCAGTGCTATAATTGGGATTGCAGGCAGATATAGTTCATCGGTAGAACATCAGCTTCCCAAGCTGAGGAGGCGGGTTCGATTCCCGTTATCTGCTTTCATTGCCAAGGGAGGCACGCTTTCGGGAGCGTGTCTTTTTTTATAAAACATAATTCTAAGGAGGATTTTTATTATGAAGATCGGTTTTATCGGATGTGGAAATATGGGTTCTGCAATGATCGGCGGTATTCTCCGCCAGGGGATTTTTTCAAAAGATGAGATCATTGTTTCCAACCTTACAGAAGAAGGCAGAGAACGCAGTAAAAAAAATCTCGGTGTTGTCACCACTCCGGATAACAACGAAGTGGTCAGATCTGCAAAAACTATTGTACTTGCAGTAAAACCCCAGTTCTACGAGGAAGTCTTAGATGAAGTCCACAACAGCCTCACAGCAGATCACACTATCATTGGAATTGCCCCGGGCAAGACCCTTGCATGGCTGGAAGAAAAAGCCGGACTTCCTCTGAAAGTTGTCCGTTTCATGCCAAATACTCCCGCACAGGTTGGTGAAGGCATGACTGCTGTATGCGCCAACGAGCGCGTTTCCAAAGAAGGACTCGATGAAATTCTCAAGATCACAGACAGCTTCGGATGCACAGAAGTAATACCCGAACGTCTTATGGATGCTGCAGGCGCTGTAGGCGGCTGTGCACCGGCTTATGTATTTATGTTCATCGAAGCTATGGCAGATGCCGCCGTAAGTCAGGGAATGCCCCGTAAACAGGCTTACAAATTTGCTTCCCAGACAGTACTTGGCAGTGCAAAGATGGTTCTTGAGACAGGCAGACATCCTGGCGATCTGAAAGACATGGTCTGCTCCCCTGCCGGAACTACCATCGAAGGTGTACGCACACTGGAGAAAAACGGTTTCCGCAGTGCTGTATTTGAAGCTCTGACTGCTGCCGCTGAGAAGGGCAAAAAATTATAATTCCTCACAGACCAAAAAATAAAAACCCCGCAGGAATTTACAAAACAGATGATATAAATATATCTCTTCATCAGGCATACTGCCAAGGAAATTATATCTGTACCTGATTTTGCAGATCCTGCAGGGAATTATTTTATACAAAATTTCCTGCAATATTTCTACTTTATGATCTTCTCAGGATGATACGCACTACAGCAATTCGATCAGTGCATCAATATCTTCCATCTTCGTTCCCCAGCTTGTAGCAAAACGGATCACTGTATGATCCTCATCATATTTCTCCCAGAAATCAAACCGGACTTTTTTTGCAAGTTCTTCTTTTTTATTATTTTCCAGGATTATGAACTGCTGGTTTGTCGGAGAATCAATATAAAGCTGATAGCCTTTTTCCTGAAGAGCTTTTTTCAGCTTCATAGCAGTGTCAATGGCGTTTCGGCTGATCTTTGTATACAGATCATCTGTAAATAAAGTATCAAACTGGATTCCCAGAAGGCGCCCCTTGGCCAGAAGAGCTCCCTGCTGCTTCACCATAGTCATGAAATGTTTCGGAGCTTTTTTCGTAAAAACAACTGCCTCACCGCAGAGTGCTCCTGCCTTGGTTCCGCCGATGTAGAATACATCTGTATATCTGGCGATATCCTCAAGTGTCACATCTGTTTCCGGGCTTACCAGGCCATATCCAAGTCTTGCTCCGTCTAGGAACAGCGGAAGCTCATAATGTCTGCACACATTGAAGATTTCTTCCAGTTCTTTCTTGGTGTAAAGTGTTCCGTATTCTGTAGGATGGGAAATATATACCATTCCCGGAAATACCATATGGTCATGACTTTCATCCCCGTAAAAAGTTTCGATATATTCGGTTATACTCTCTGCTTTAATCTTTCCGTTCTCTGCTGGAAGTGCCAGAACCTTATGTCCGGTATACTCGATAGCACCGGCTTCATGGCAGTTTACATGTCCAGTCTCAGCTGCCAGTACACCCTCGTATCTGTTCAGCACGGAACCGATAACTGTCGCATTGGTCTGAGTTCCTCCTACCAGAAAAAATACCTCTGCATCCGGGCAGCCACAGGCCTTGCGGATCTTTTCTTTTGCAGAATCACAGTATTTATCTGTGCCATAGCCTGAAAGCTTCTCCATGTTTGTCTCCACAAGTTTTTCAAGGATCGCCGGATGCGCTCCCTCGCAGTAATCGTTTACAAAAAATAACATTTTATTTTCTCCTCATCTGTATTTCCATTTTATTTGACCGTCTGCCCCGGAATGATCTTACAGGTGGAAAACGATTTGAATTTGCAGGAAATCGCCCCCTTCATCTCCTGTTCCAGGAAAAGCATGGCCACATGCGCACGTTCCAGATGCTCCATCCGAAGTGTAGTAAGAAGAATATCTCCCGTAAGATAATCTGGGATCTCATCTACTCCCAGAAGAGAAATGTCTTCCGGAACCGAAATCTTCTTCTGCCGTAACGCCCGCATCACTCCAATGGAAATCTGATAATTTTCCATGATAAAGGCATCCGGCAGTTCATGAGTATCCAGATATTTCAGTGTTGCCTCACATACCTCACTGGTAGTTTCTCCCAGTGGGTAAATAGATTCTTTCTCCAGTGGCAGGCCATTCTTCCGAAGTCCTGCACGGAATCCTGCACGCCTCTGCTGGAAATTAAAGATATTCTGGGTATTGGCCATATATTTGATATTCCGGCATCCTCTGGAAACCAGATAATCTACGCAATCCCTGATTCCCTCCACTCCACCGAAGGTAACACAATGATATTCATTTCCAAGATCATTGTCATAGATCACCATTGGCTTTCGGATTGCCCGGAACGGTGGAAACTGATCCGGCTGCATCTCCGTTGCATACAGGATCACGCCTGCCACATTTTCCTCATTAGCCTCACGCACTACACGCTCCACGTCTTCTTTTTTTGCGGAAGAAGCATAAGTCACGCTGATGATACAGCCCATTCTTCTGGCTTCCTGTTCAAATATCGTCAGGCTGTCCGGGCATACATCCAATTCAAAATCCTTGAGGAATCTAAGAGCATTATCAATAAAAAGTACCTTGATGATATTTTTATTCTCTAATTCCTGCTTATCTTTTTCTTCTTTTTGTCGTTCTGCTTCTCCTGAAACTTCTTCAATATAATCAAAAATCCTTCGTCGGGTTTTCTCACTGACTCCTGGTTTATTGTTTAAAACCAGGGATACCGTTGCTTTGGAAAGATTAAGATTTCTCGCTATATCTGCTGCCTTTATCTTCATTCTGATCCCTCTTGATTTAAACTTCTCCTTGATTCTAAACACTTTTGGTTTTCCTGTCAACATAAAGCAGGGAGCCGCCTCTCCGGCAGCTCCCCATAAATCACTTAACCTCGCGCACGCGCACAGCCATATACTCTCTTCCCGGCAGGTCAATCCGGAACTTGCCTTTAAAAGTTCCTTTTTTCTCGATGGTCATGTTCCATGTATCGATTACTTCTACCTCAAACTCTGTTTCATCATCAATATGATACTCACGGAATGACGGACGCATGAAGCTGTAATAGAAAATATAATATTTAATATCCTGAAGACTGTTATCTACTGCTGCGCCAACCTCATCCCACTGATTTTCCAGTGGACGAAGACCCGGCGCCGGAGTTTCTTCCATGATCTTCTGAAGAAACTTGAATCTCTCAGGGCTCTCTCCATGAAGCTTGCCGCCATGAGACCACCAGAGAATTCCCTCATCATTCATATAGGTTTCTCCGTGTCCCGGATATGCACCTCTGCAGAATGCTTCCCAGAAACGTCTTGTCATTTCCTTTCCGCTGATATTTCCCCAGCCGTGCTGGATATTTCCTTCATATGCGATCTCATCCAGAACTACCGGTTTCTTGTATCGGATACGCCACTCATTTACCATCTCAGAGGATTTGTAAAGATCCTGTCTCTGGATGCTGCAGTGAGTGATCCATGGTCTTGTGTAATCATAGAAGCTCTTGCAGTTATGGATGGAGCGAAGATGATTGTATACATCCTTTTCCTGGATGATGGATGCGTAACGCTCCCAGTCCTCAGTTGTCTTTTTCGGGAAAAGATCATACTCATTCGCAAGAGACCACCATACGTTTCTGTATGCACTCACTCTGGCAATGAGATATTTCCAGTAAAGATCATCACACTCTGCACTCATCTCACTGAAGCCCCATCTGTCATATGGATGCATCACAATGATGTCAGCCTCAATACCCAGCTCCATCAGCTTCTTTACGCAGTCATCGATATGCTGGAAATGTTTCACATTAAATCTCTTGTAATCGAAGTTATTACCCTCTGCACAGCCAACATATTCCAGAAAATTCTCAGATGTAAGAACTGAACTGTCCATCGGAGTTCCTTCATATGGATAACTGATCGGCTCATTCAGGTTATAATCGTAATGTTTCGGGAATACACAGAAACGGATCTTGTTGAATGCACTTTCTGCCAGTGTCTCCAGTGTCTGTTTCTGAAGCTCCTCGCTCTGAAGCTCCCACACATAGCAGGTTGTTCCGATAGAATAATATGGTTTTCCATCTTCATATGCCATGTGATAAGTATAGGACACACGGACAGGTCCGTGGTTGTCTTCTTGTGCAGGTGTTACATGGAATGCACCTGTGTACACCTCATCAGAAAAGCTTCCTTTGATCTCAAATGTATAATCTCCTTCAAAGGATGGCATGAAACGTACACGGTAAATTCCGTCTCCATCATAGAAACCGTCTACGGTTTTTGTTTCTTCCTTGCCCTTAAAGGTTCCCTGAATTGCATAATCGGTAAACGGATTCCCTTCATGTTTACCTGGCATTTCAGCTTCAAAAGTTCCCCATTTTTCCACAAATTCTGTATATTTACAAGTGCTCATAATTCGTCCTCTTTCTTTCTGTAGTCATGCAGGCGGCTGTTCACGATCCGCTCTGCTACGTAGATCTGCAACAAATATCAGGATTTAACTGCTCCAGCCATACCTTCTACAAAATATCTCTGGAAGATCAGATATACGACCATAACCGGGATAACGGAAACAAGTACACCTGCACACAGATAACCATAATCTGTTCCGTGCTCACCTACAAATGTCATGATACCAACCGGTACTGTCTTCATTGCATTGTCGTTGATGATAACGCTGGCCAGAAGGTACTCATTCCATGTTGAAAGGAAGTCTGTGATAAACAGCGTTGCGATCGCAGGTTTTGCAATCGGAAGGATGATCTTATAGAAAAGCTGCCATTTATTACATCCGTCAATACATGCAGCCTCATCAATATCTTTCGGAATTCCCAGCATGAATCCTCGCATGATCAGGATACAGTAGGAAATACCAAATCCGATATAAACATAGAATAATCCGAAATATGTGTTCAGAAGATTCAGTTTGCTGTAGATGATATTGATCGGTACAAGTGCTGTCTGCATCGGAAGCATCATACCAATCAGGAAGAATACGAAAAGTCCTACACGATGTTTGATGTTCAGTCTTGTCAGCGCGAAAGAAGCCATTGCTCCTACAAAGATACCAAGCGGTACTTTCAGGCAGGAAATGATCAGATCATTCTTCATATAGTTGAAAAGATTTCCTTTTATAATGGCATTTGTAAAGTTGTCCCATGCGATCTCAGCCGGAAGCTGAAACAGACTTAAGCCGCTCATGAAATCTTTTTTATGTTTCAGTGCTGTTACAACAAGCGTGAAGATCGGTACGATCCAGATCAGTGCAAGAATGATCAGAAGCACATACAGCAGCACTTTTTTTGTAATTTTTTTACTTTTTCCGTCCATTGTCTGCACCTCCTACTTTTCTTTTGCTGTAAAGGAAATATACGGAATGATTACTACAAGCATCATAACAACCATGATACATGCAACTGCAGTTCCCATACCTACGTTATTATACTGGAATGTCTGTGAATACATATATGTAGCAAGAACCTGGGTGGAGTTGTTCGGGCCGCCGCCTGTAAGACCCTGTACAATATCATAAACCTTCATAGCTGCTACGATCAGTGTTGCAAGAACCATAACGAATGTTTCTTTCATAAGCGGTACAGTAACGCTGAAGAATTTACGGACCGGACCTGCACCATCGATAGTAGCTGCCTCAAGAACATCCGGTGATACAGCCTGAAGTCCTGCCAGGAAAAGAATCATCGGCTGGCCGATTCCCTGCCACAGTGCAGCTGCAAAAATCGCATACAAGCTGACCTTCGGATCAGAGATCCATGTCTGTTTGAAATTAATACCAAGTGCTTTGAAAAACTGATTGATAAAACCGATATTTGGATTGTAGATCCATCTCCAGATGATCGCTACTGCGATTGGTGCGATAACACATGGGAAATAGAAGAATGCACGGAATACAGTACGTCCGCGGAACTGTTTATTAAGGATTACTGCAAATCCAAGAGATACTGTCATCATAAGTACAATTGTAAGTACGATCCAGATCAGGTTATTCTTCAATGCGATCATGAATGTCGCGTCATTTGTAAACAGATTGATATAGTTTGCCAGACCTACAAATTCTTTTTCTGCAACACCGTTCCATTTAAACAGACTGATAAACAGTGAGTAAAATACCGGTATTACGATAACGGAAAGGTAGATCACTGCTGCCGGTATCAGAAACGCATATGCGCCAAAATCAATTTTGCTTTTTTTCTTCATTCCGGATTACCTCCATTTTTCGTAAAAGAGCGGCCAAAGCCTGCGCTCTGGCCGCTCCGTTATTCTTTTATGATTATTTAGCCTGATATTCCTCGATTGCTTTCTGGATATTAGCTGCTGCATCTTCTGGTGTCATCTCACCGTTTGCTACTGCATCCTGTGCATTGAAGAGAACATCTGCAACCTCTGTCGGGAATGCCTGGTCAGTGATTGTGAATGTTCCGTTCTCATTAGATGTCTCAAGCATGCCGTTTACATTAACCTGCTCAGCCGGAGCCTCAGCACCCTGTACCGGAAGCGGTACGTTGTAGTACTCACCGTATTTCTCAACGTTCTCATCACTCTGATAGTAATCCATGAATTTCACGCATGCATCAAGCTCTTCATCAGAAAGGTTCGCATTGAACTGTGTCATCTCTGCGAATGCAGACATACGGTTGTCACCGCCTGACGGGAATGCAAATACGCCGTAGTCGTTAGGATCAAGATCGTTCTGGATGAATGTTCCGTCATACCACTGTCCCTGAAGATCCATTGCACACTCTCCTGTGCCCATTGCCATGATGGTGTCGTTCGGGTCAAGGGTAAGGAATCCATCCGGGAAGTATCCTGCATCAACCCACTCTTTATATTTCTCGAAAGCCTGTACAACTGCATCACAATCCCAGCTTTCTTCAAATGTGTTCAGCTTGTCATGAAGCTCAGCACCTGCATAATGTTCAACAAGAAGCTCAAACCATCTCATTACATGCCATCCGTTAAGTCCGGCTGTATCCAGTGGTGTAACTCCATTATCTTTCAGAGTCTTAAGAGCTGCTTCAAAATCCTCGAATGTAGTAGGAACTTCGATTCCGTTATCTTCAAAGATCTGTTTATTATAGTAAACACCAAGTGCGTTGTAACTTGTCGGATATCCTGAAAGCTTGTTTTCAAATGTACAGAGATTTAAAGAAGCTTCTGTAAATTTGTCATTCCATCCGTTATCTTTTGCATACTGTGTAAGGTCATATGTCTTTCCGTTCTCTTCATAGAAGCTTCCAAGGCTGCCGCCCCAGTTAAACCACATGCTTGGAAGTGTATCGGAAGAAGCTGCTACTTTGCAGGCATCTTTGATTCCATCTGTATCATAGAAAGAAGCTGTTACTTTAATATCCGGGTTCTCTTTGTTGAACTCTTCTACGATCGGCTCAACTGCGTTCTGTCTTGTGTTAAGTGTCCAGAAAGTAACTTCTGTTGCTGCACTTACGGAAGAAGCCATTCCGAATACCATTGTTCCTGCAAGTACCGCTGCCATTACCTTTTTAAAATTCATACCATGTCCTCCTTTAAACTTTTCATAAATTTTGTTTAGTACATTTCGTTTTTCGTTAAACTAAAGATAACATATTGTTTAGTGTTTTTCAACTGTTTTTTACTATTTCTGCATTTATTATAATTTTTCATCCATTTTTTTATGCATTTCGCCATATTTTTATGTTTATCCGTTTAATGTAGCATAAACTTTCTAGTCTTATATGTAAAAAACCGATTATGTATTGTTTAGTTTATAGATTTCATCTGTTTATTCTCTGCCATTTTCAGACTGTGTTTTTTTACATTTTCTGCTATTTTGTGACTTATATTTGCATCATCTTCCTTTTTCTTCTGCTTTATATACTAAAAATCCCTGTGGATATTTTATAAATCCACAGGGATTTCTTTTCTTTTTTAAACTTTTATTATTTATCTTTTGATGCCTTTTCAGCACTGGATGTCTGAACCAGATCTTCATAGTTCACCCGCTGAGACAGTTCTCCTGCATCTTCCAGGATATCCTGAAGAAGCTCAAAGCTGTCTTTCTCAAAGATAAGATTTTCTTTCCAGGTATCCTGGTCGTAATAGCGTTTTACAATAGTAGTGATAGTTTCAATATCTGTTTCCTTGAATTGTGGTGCGATCACTTCTGCGATCTCCTCCGGAGTATGGATTTGAACATAGTTCATTCCTTTCTGCAGTGCATTAGTAAATTTCTGGATGATCTCCGGATTTTCTTCCATATAACTTACTTTTGCACTGTAGGATGTGTAAGGCACATATCCGGATGCTTCTCCAAGAGATGCCACCACATAACCCCCACCTTCTTTTTCCAGGATCGTGGCTGACGGTTCGAACTCTACAGTATATGCAGCTGAATCATCACCGGTAAAAGCTGCCGCTGTGGAACCGAAATCGATACTCTGGTCAATAGTCAGATCCTTTTGCGGATCAATGCCGTTTTTCTTCAGAATATATTCAAATACCATTTCCGGCATGCCACCCTTACGACCGCCAAGAACCTTCTTCCCTTTCAGATCCTCCCATTTGAAATCAGGCATCTCTTCTCTCGCCACAAGGAAATTCCCTGCACGCTGGGTTAACTGTGCGAAATTCACGACAGGATCAGTTGCACCCTCCTGATAAGCATAGACAGATGCTTCTGCGCCCATAAATCCGATATCTGCCTCACCGGAGATTACAGCAGTCATCGTTTTATCTGCTCCAAATCCCGTCACCAATGTCAGATCCAGACCTTCCTCAGTAAAATATCCCTCCTCGATCGCAACATACTGAGGTGCGTAGAAAATCGAATGCGCCACTTCATTTAAAGTGACTTTGCTCAATTTCTCCTCTTCCTTATCTTTCTTTGCTGCAAAGACTGTCATCGGCAACGCCGTCACTGCCAGCACAACTGCAGCTGCCAGTGCGATCCATTTTTTATTTTTCATACAGATACTCCTTTTTTGACTTCTGATTTTAGCATATGCCCAAAGGACCTGAAGGGTTCTGCCGAATGGATCGGTACGTCTTCAACAGGTAAAAATCTACTCTACCGTTCATTACGATCTGTGCTATAATAGAGCTCATAACATCAGCGTTCCCTCCTGTCACTTTCCGGAACGCTGTAAACAGGAGGAAATCAATATGGATATTAAAGAGAAAATCCACGCATTATCAGAAGAAATGCTCACAAATCTTGGCAGACTGGTTGCCATTGACTCCCAGCTCGGTACACCTTCCGAGGGAAAGCCATTCGGTGAGGGCCCTGCAAAAGCCCTGGAAGAAGGACTTAAGATTGCCGAAGAGCTTGGCTTTAAAACCGTAAACCTGGATAACTACTGCGGTTATGCCGAAATGGGTGAGGGCGATGAGATCGTCGGCATCGCCGGTCATCTGGATATCGTTCCTGTAGGCGGAGACTGGACCTACGATCCGTTCAGCCTTACCCGCGAAGGCGATCATGTATACGGCCGTGGGACCACTGATGACAAAGGCCCTATCCTGGAGGCGCTTTATGCCATGAAGCTTCTCCGCGACCACGGCGTGACGCTGAACAAAAGAGTCCGCCTGATCATGGGCTGCAACGAGGAAACAGGTTCCAGATGTATGGCACACTACAATCAGGTAGCAGAAGAGCTTTCCTGCGGTTTCACACCGGATGCCAGCTTCCCGTGTATCCACGGTGAAAAAGGCCGTGCATTTATGATGGCCTATTCTAAAAATACCCGCATCATCTCTGCAAACGGCGGCTTTGTTGCAAATGCAATGTGCGACACCTGCACAACTGTGATCCCTGCAGATGCCGGCCTGAAAGAAAAACTGGAAGCAGCACTGTCCCAGAGTAAACTTCAGGAATACAAAGTAACAGAAGAAAACGGTGAGCTTACCATTTATGCCAAAGGTGTTCCTGCCCATGCCAGCACACCGGCACTTGGTGTCAATGCTGCAGGTGTAACTTTCGAATGCCTTGCAAAAGCCGGATTCGAGGATGATTTTGTAGAATTCTATAATTCTCATCTTGGAACTTCCTGCGACGGTTCTGGTATTGGCCTGAAATTCGCAGATGAATACGGCGACCTGACATTCTGCAACGGAATCGTCAAAACAGAAAACGGAGTGATCTCCTGCACCATCGACATCCGTGTTCCTGTAACACTTGGTGAGACAGAACTCCGCAAAATGTGTGAGGGCAAACTGGAAGACAAAAACGGTCGCATTGAGATCGTTGAAGTTGGCGCACCGTTATTCTTCCCAAAAGAATCTCCTCTCGTAACCGCACTGTATAAAGCCTACACAGATGTTACAGGTGACACTGAACATAAACCGGTAGTCATCGGAGGTGGCACTTATGCCAAATCCCTCAAAAATATCATTGCTTTCGGACCTGAAAAAGAGGGAATTGATTACCGTATCCACGGAGCCGATGAGTTTATCCTGGTATCTGGTATGGAAGAAGCAGTTCTCATCTATATGGAAGCCGTCAAAAACCTTCTTGCAATCTGAAAACTCTGAACAGGACTGCACAATTTCACACAGTGAGAGGAGAATTTTTATATGAAAGCACATAAGTACTGGTCTCTTGGAACACTAATCTGCATGACAGGCTCTTTTTATACAGGATATAAAAAACTAATGAAAGCACACAAATATTTCTCTTTCGGCGCGCTGATCTGTATGATCATGGCTATCTGGTCCGGTCACAAAATGATTGCGCCGAAAAAAAAGCAGCAACAGGAGGATAAGAAATCATGAGTACAAAAGCTGAACACGCAACAAAATTACATGAAAACGGCTGCAACTGTGCACAGGCAGTTGCCTGTTCTTTCTGCCGGGAATTTGGCATTGATGAAAACGAGATGTTCCGTATTGCCGAGGGCTTCGGACTTGGAATGGGTGTTATGGAAATGTGCGGTGCTCTTTCCGGAATGGCTATGATCATCGGACTTTCCAACAGCCGCGGAAACACTGAAGAAGGTTCCAAAACCAAAGGTGACACTTACAAAAAGCTCCGCACCTATATCGGGAAATTCAAAGAAAAAAACGGCTCCTGTATCTGCCGTGAATTAAAAGGTGTGGAGACAGGCAAGGTTCTCTGCAGCTGCCCACAGTGTATCACGGATGCGGTTGCTCTTACAGAAGAATATCTTGCGGAAAACAGATAATCTCATAAAATAAAACAGCAGAATTGTATGTTTCCAGTAATCCCAGGACATACAGCTCTGCTGTTTTCTTTTCTTATTCGCTTTTCACTGTCAGATCCTTCACCCATCTGTATTTCTTATAATTCAGGTACACAGCCGGGATCTTCACAAATTCATCCAAGCTGATGAGCTTTCTGGTAAAATGCCGGGCTCTTTTATTTTCCATTTATTTTTGCCCACGCCTCTTCATCAAACTTACGGTCTTTAAAGTAATATGGCTTGTCCGCATCCGTGATCTCACGGATCACACGGCAGGGATTCCCGGCTGCACATACATTGTCCGGAATGTCTTTTGTCACCACGCTTCCTGCACCGATCACAACGTTGTTTCCGATCTTCACACCTGGAAGGACACAGCAGTTTCCCCCAATCCAGACATTATCCCCGATAGTAACCGGAATTCCGTACTCAAATGCAGAATTCCGACTCACAGGATGAATGGGATGGCCTGCTGTGTAAATACCTACATTCGGTCCAAACATTACGTTATCCCCTATGGTGATCTTTCCTACATCCAGCATCACACAGTGAGTGTTGGCATAAAAATTCTCTCCGACTTCGATATGGCTTCCGTATTCGCAGTGGAACGGCGGCTCAAAATATACATTTTTCTTATGTTTGATTCCTGCACGCTCCAGACACTCCATACCTTTTTCCGGTTCAAAGGGCATTGCTTCATTATACTCCCGGATGGCTTTTTTTATCCCCTTCTGCTGTGCCATAACCGCCTCATCGGAGATGTATGGCATCTCGTGATCTCTTCTGTAAACATTATCCATTCTTTTGATTCCTCCTGTATTTATGTGTTCTTTCAGACAAATCTTTTGTTCGGTCCCCTTCCAACTCATCTCATTCACATCGTCTTCCGGAATTTCGCCGGTGACACTCCAAACTGCTCCCGGAACAGATGATAAAAGTGGCTCACATTGGAAAATCCGCAACCTTCACAGATATCCAGGATTTCCCGGTCTGTCTGTGCCAGAAGATAGACTGCATATTTCAGACGCTCCTGGTTGATATACTGAGTAGGAGTTTTCCCACAGATCTGTTTCAGAAGCCTGCAGAGATGGCTTGGAGAACAGGGAGCCAGCTCGCACATTTTTTTGTAGCCTTCCTGAAGATTTTCAATCTTTGACATATTTAAGAGAAGCTCTGACAGCCAGGAAGGCATCTGATTCCAGGGATCCTTTTCATCATAAGTGAAGAAATAATCCTCCAGAAGAAGTGCAATGACACACTGTGCATGATATCTTGCATGCCGGGGATGGCTGCTGTTTACCAGCTTTCCCGCAGTATCCAGTGCATCCAGAACCTTGCGGAAATTTTCCCCCTCCAGATGTACATAGGCAGGCATCTCACTGTTTATCAGTTTATCCATCTTTTCCTCCTGCTCCAGAAACAGGGAAACATTCCGGAGCACCTGAGTAGAAAAGCCCAGATTCCGGACACAGAAATTCTCCGAATGATAAAAGTTATAGCTGTGCATATCATTGGGGCGTATAAAAAACAGATCGCCCTTTCTTACTGTCTGTACGGAATCATTGATCATATGATAGGCCGCGCCATCTGAAATGATAAAAAGTTCATAATGAGTATGAGTATGTATTGGCACATGCTTGTAAATATCCGAAATCGTATAGGAAAGTCCGGACTCTCTGTTCAGCGGATACTGTTCTTTTCCAAATACCGGTATTTCCATCTTCTCTTCTCCTCCCCACTTTCTGATATCAATATACTACAAAAATCTGACAGCTGTAAACAAGAAACATAGTGTAAATTGTGATATTCTTTTACCGCATTAAAGAAGATTTTCTTATTGAAAAAGATTTCTCTGATGCAACTATTTAATCTTTAATTTTTTCAGGGAGGACTTATCATCATGTCATCATCCAAAGCTCGATTTTTTAATCCGGCTGTTGTAGGCCTGATCATGCTCAGCTTTTTCCTTGGTACCAGTGAATATACCGTGATCGGTATCCTGCCGGAAATTGCGGACGGATTCGGGATTTCACTGACTCAGGCTGGAAACATTGTATCTCTGTTTGCCTTTGCCTATGGTCTGGGCACTCCGTTTCTGGCTGCCTATGTGGGAAAATACAACCGTTTTCGTATTACCATGCTGGGAATCTCACTGTTTGCGCTCTGCAATCTGATCTGTGCCATTGCTGTCAATTACATGGTATTTCTGGTATTCCGTATTCTTACGGCTGTGGTTTCCGGTACTGTGGTCTCCATCTCCATGACTTATGCGGAAGATGTTGCTTCCATTCCGGAGCATATCCCTGGTGTGATCGCAGGTGTTTTTTCAGGCTTCAGTGTCGCTTCTGTTGTGGGTGTGCCTATCGCTTCCACCATCACCCAAGTTTTTGGCTGGCGTGCGGCTTTTATCACGATCTTCGTGGCAACCCTGGCTCTGCTGGCACTTCTGTTTGTGAAGCTGCCGCGACAGAACCGGCTGAAGGCCGGAAGTATTCTGGAACAGTTTAAGCTTTTTCTGGACAAAAGGATCTCCATCGGCTGTGCCATCGTTTTCCTGGCAGGTGCCTCCACCTACTGCTTCTATACTTATCTGACACCGATCTTCCAGCAGGAGCTTCATATTCCGGATTCCATGCTGAGTGTTGCGCTTCTGATCTTCGGTATTGCAGCGATTACCAGCAATGTAAGCTCCGGTCAGGTGGCAAACAAAACCGGCATCCGCCTGCTGCCTCTGATCTACGTCATCCAGACTGTATGCCTGCTGCTTCTGTCCATTGCCACCCATAATCTGGTAAGCGGAGGACTGATACTTTTTATCCTCGGTGTTATGATGTATCTTCTGAACTCACCACTGCAGATGCATTTTCTGAAGATTGCCACCAGAGAGCATCCTGCCTGTGTAAACCTGGCATCTTCTCTGATCTCGGTTTTCTTTAACTTTGGTATTGCAGCCGGTTCTGCCATGGGTGGAGTGATCGTAAAATATGCCGGACTTCGTTTTGTAGGGATCGGCGGTGCAATTCCAGGCATCGGAGCGATCATCTGTGCGGTGATCCTGCTTCAGATCATGAAGCCAGATGCAGATATCCGGTAAATAAAAATACAGCCAGGAACTTATCCGGATCTTATATCCGATATTCCTGGCTGTATTTTATTTTCTCAATAATCTTCTGTTACTGATGTGGTTTTATTTTTTATATTCTTCCAGTCCCATAAATCGGTCTTTCCTGATTTTCTATTTCATCTCGATTTTAAATAGTCTGGCTGCTTTTTCCTGCGGCATCTTCACTACAAGATTTCCGTTTTCGATCTTATATTCGCACATCTCTTCCTTCGGATAGATCACGGATACTCTGCTGATCTGATCTGCATTTTCCAGAGGGATCACTGCTTCTGTTGTTCCCGGTGTCCATACAGAAAGATAGGTATTCTTCTCGGATTTCACTCCGTAAGCAAGAACTTCGGATTTCAAGGTTCCAAAACCAAGCGGGAAGAACGGCATGCCGTCACGAACTTCCCCACGGATCTCCTTATACAGGGAGATTCCCTCCTTCATACGGTTCATGGAATTTTCTCCCAGCTTCCATACCATACCACTGATATATGGGCGGAGAAGCATACCATTTACTACATTGTAGATCACATGCTCTTCTTCATCCTCGTACGGATATACCCACATACCACCCTGCTCCGGAGTTACCGCACTGGCCACATTGGCAGCGATATTGGCATTGTAGAGGTAATCCGTCTGATCACTGGTAGACTGCAGGCTTAAGATCTTCAGCATACCATAATCCATACGCTGTCCTCCGGAACCGCAATTCTCCACAACAAGCTCCGGATGATCCCGGAAGATCTCCTCATACCACCGGTGAAGGCATTCATAATGCTCACGAATGGCATCTGCACAGCTGTCACTGTTCAGGTCACTTCCGTATCCCATGGTTACGTTATAGTCCACTTTAAAGTACTCTACGCCGTAATCATTGATAAGCCTGTCTACTACATCACGGCAATATTTCCGTACCTCCGGATTGCGGAAATCCAGCATATAGCGTTTATTGTCAATGTGGCGTTTTCCATGACGGCAGACAAACCAGTCATCCGGAAGCTTGTTTGCCAGCTCACAGGCAACTCCCATAACCTCGATTTCCAGCCAGAGTCCCATTTTCAGGCCTTTACTATGTGCATGATCGCAGACTTCTTTCAGACCATTCGGGAATCTTCCGGTTGCTTCTTTCCATTCCCCGACACGGTCCCACCAGAATCCGTCGTCATACCATCCCGCATCCAGACAGTAATATTCGCATCCGAGCTCTGCAGCCTTGTCAATAATGGAAAGCTCCCGCTCAGTTGTAGGATCTCCCATCAGGCAGTTCATGTAATCATTAAATACCACGTTCAGCTTCTCATCGTCCGTATTAGGTCTGCGTACTTTTCTCCGATATCTGGTCAGTGCCGCTGCTGCCGGATTCAGGCCACCTTTTACAACAGCTGCCCCTGCCGGAACGGTTGTGAAGCTTTCTCCCGGTTTCAGATTCTTATACCAGCCGTGCTCCTGCTCTGTGGCACCGCTTAAGGCAAGATACAGATTTCCGCCCTGTGCAGAGCCATATTCGGCCAGCCACTGTCCGGAGCTTTCAATCTGGAAAATATACGTCTCCCCCGTTTCTCTGTCCTCGGCAATTCCCATGGGAAGATACTCACAGGTAGACCAGGTGCCCTTTCCACTGTAGCAATAACGGTTCAGTCCATATCCCTGATGATTGAAGCCATCTACGACCATGCCGTTTAAATTCAGTGTTTCTGCATCATATTTCTGCCACTGTGCCTCACAGCACCAGCTGTTAAACGGCACATAGATATCTGTTTTTTTATAATAAGGCTTCTTGCCGCCTCTGGAAATCCCTTGATACATAAAAGAAGAAACATAGGTCAGCCCCTGATCCTCGCTTCCCTCGTTGATGATCTCTGTCCAGGTCTGTACTGCCGGCACTCCGTCAAACAGGCGCATATGATATACTGCCTTCAGCTTTTTCGGGGAAACCATTACGATCTCCAGCTCTTTTCCGCCGTCCTGTGCCTTCAGCTCATGGTTCTCATAAACAAAATCCACAGAGGACTGATTGATGTTGTTTTTGTAGGCATGCATATTCAGGCTGCCTGTACCGCTTCTGTGGATCTCAACAGCCGGATAACAGATATCCTCCTTCGGCTCCATAACTGCTTTTTTTACTTCCTGTGAAGAAAAATCTGCCAGCTCTACCACACCGTTTTCTCTGATACGGAACTGGATATCCAGGCCATTTTCATGTAATTCGATCATTTTCGTGTTTCGATTTTTACAGTTCATATAAAATATCCTCCCGTTTTTCTAATCCTGATCACAGTATAGCATCTGTTTTTTATAAGGTGACAGGTATCATCCCCTGAATGTAAAAATGCAATATATTGTCGTATTTATTTTTACATGATATACTGTTTTCAGACTATAAAACAGACATTGCAGCCAATGTGGATTGCGAATATCTGCTTAACTCGCACTTTTCAGTTCATACGTTCACATTCCGCTTCGCAACATATTCAGGAGGTTTTTCATGCCAGATATTTTTCAGGACTCTTCCCGGTATTTCCATGTTTCTGCTTTTTACGCTCTCTCCCTGCCTTATTATCATATGGAGCATCACACCCATTCCAGCTATGAGATCATGTATATCACCTCCGGTTCCTGCCGGGTTTTCTGCCTGAATGGCACACAGGATACAGAATTCCCGCTGAAATCCGGACAGTTTATCTTTATCCGGCCGGATGTACCTCACAGGCTGGAGATCCCGGATGGTTTTCCATGCTCGATCCTGAATCTGGAATTTTCCCTTACTTCCGAAAAAAGCCCGGTTTCTCCAGAGCTTCTTGTAAAAAAGGATCCCGGATTTTCCCGGTTCTGGAATTTTATGGATTCCTCCCAGGGCTTCTGCTCCGGCACGGATTCCCGAAGCTTAGGATACAGTCTGAAGGATCTGCTCACCTTTCTGCAGCACAGCTCCGGTCAGATAAATGAGGAAGAATTTCTCTTCTTTCTTCTTTTCAGCCGCATGCTTACAGAGCTTGCATTCTGCGCCCGCTCCAGCCGGAGTGCCCAGGGAATCGTCTATCTGAAAAAAGCACTCCGCTACATTAATGAGCATTATCTGGAAGACATTGATATTCCTGCCATCTCCGCATATGCAGGGATCAACAAATCCTACCTGCAGGCACTCTTTACAGAAAAAAACGGCTGCACCATCAATACTTATATTAACCGCAAGCGTATGGAACAAGCAGCCTTTCTTCTGTGCAATAGTACTCTGCACATTACGGATATTGCCTTTTCTTCCGGATACAACAGCCGGCAGCATTTTGCACATACCTTCGAAAAATTTTATCATATGAGCCCTTCCCGGTACCGAAGTCTCCATACACGACCGCTTCAGTCAGATACAAAAAAGAAGCGGTACCATATGGCCGACGGACTGAAGCTGGAAAGCGAACCCTTTCCTCAGGAATAAACCTTATCATCTTCAATACACCTTCCGGCTGATATCTGCGATCCACGTCTGATCAGCCGAAAAAAAAGAGGCCAGGCTCGAAGCTCTTATCTCTTCGATAACCTGGCCGGCTTTTTATATTTATTTTGAAAAACTCTTCTATGGAAGCAGATTCTGCATACTCTTCAGACTGATCGCCAGTGTGGAGGTATTGTGCAGAAGTGCGGATGTAGTCGGCTGCAGAATTCCCACAACACCGCAGGCAATCAGACCTGCGTTAAAAGTAACGATGAAACGGTAGTTACGTCTGATACGTTTCATCAGGGCATTGCTGATCTCCTTGAGTACTACAAGCTCCTGAAGATCATCTGCGCCTACTGTAATATCTGCGATCTCACGTGCGATTTCTGCTCCGTCACTGATGGCAATACCAACATTGGCCGCGGAAAGTGCCGGTGAATCGTTGATTCCGTCACCTACCATAATAACCTTTCTTCCGGCTGCCTTCTCTTTCTCAATGAAGTTAGCCTTGTCTTCCGGAAGTACCTCGGAATAATATTCATCCACGCCTACACGTCTGGCAATAGCTGCTGCTGTACGCTCGCTGTCACCTGTCATCATAACGATCTTGGAGATTCCTGCTGCACGCAATGCATCAACAGAAGCCTTCGCTTCCTCACGGAGCGGATCCTCGATGCAGATCACGGCTGCAAGGCGTCCATCGATTGCAAGATAAAGGTGGGAATACTCCTCCGGAATATTATCGAATTTTGCCTGTCCATCCTCCGGAATTACACACTTCTCATCTTCAAATACGAAGTGGTAACTTCCAATCACAGCTTTATGATCTTCAATTGTTGTGGAAATGCCGTGTGCTACGATATATTCAACCTTTGAGTGCATCTCCTCGTGGGCCAGCTGTTTCTTCCTGGCTGCGCTGACAACAGCTTTAGCCATGGAGTGGGGGAAATGTTCCTCCATACATGCTGCGATACGAAGCATCTCATCCGGATTGTTCTCCTCAAATGATACCACATCCACAACTGTCGGTTTCGCCTTGGTCAGTGTTCCTGTTTTATCAAATACAATAGTATCTGCCTCAGCAATAGCCTCCAGATATTTACCGCCCTTAACTGTTACCTTATGTGTACCAGCCTCACGGATCGCGGACAGTACGGAGATCGGCATTGCAAGCTTCAGGGCACACGAGAAATCTACCATGAGGATTGCAAGTGCCTTGGTAGCATTTCTGGTGAGGAGATATGTAAGTGCTGTTCCGCCAAGTGTATACGGTACCAGCTTGTCTGCCAGATGCTCTGCTTTGCCTTCAAGGGAAGATTTCAGCTTCTCTGATTCCTCGATCATGGTAACGATCTTATCGTAACGGCTGGAACCGCCTACTGTCTTCACACGGATCGTGATCTCGCCTTCCTCAACAACAGTGCCTGCATAAGCTACGCTGTCCGGCTTCTTGCATACAGGTACAGACTCTCCTGTAAGAGATGCCTGGTTAACCATAGCCTCTCCATCTGTAACAGTTCCGTCAAACGGGATAACGGTACCCATTCTTACTACTACTTCATCTCCCGGCTGGATCTCTCCGGACTCTACCAGGATCTCCTGTTCATCCTTCTTAAGCCATACCTTGCCCACGTTCAGGGACATGGTTCTGGCAAGATCGCCAACTGATTTCTTATGTGTCCATTCCTCCAGAAGCTCTCCGATTCCAAGCAGGAACATAATAGAGCCTGCTGTACCAAAGTCCTGACGGAATACAGATACGCCGATAGCTGTTGCATCCAGAACCGGCACCTCGATCTTGCGGTGAAGAAGTGTATCAATACCCTTCCAGATATATTTCAAGGAAGTAGCTGTTGTATAGATCGCATTCAGCGGATATGGCAGAAAAAGCTTTCTTCCATAATGACAGATCACCTTGGAGATCAGTTTCTCCTGATATTCTGAATTCAGGGCTCTTCCTGAGCTCTGCAGTACCTGTGACGGAACTTCCACATCCTGATAATGGAACGCCCGGATACCGGAAATGATCTCCGCTCTGCTCCCCTGATAGCATACTACTGCATCACAGGTTCTCTCATATACCTTGGCAGTAACCACTCCGTCAAGGTTCTCAAGGTAATATGCCAGTGTATCTGCCTGCTCATAGCTCATTCTCTTCTGATCAAGATGGATACGGATCCTGCCTCTTGTCTCATGTCTGATAAAAAATTTCACGGAAAATCGCCTCTTTACTCAGCTTTCTCTTCTGCTGCTTCTTCTGTTGCCTCTTCTTCTGTCTCTTTGAAAGCATCCTCACCTGCAGGCTCTTCTGCTGTCTCAACATCTTCTACAGCCTCTTCCGCTACTGCTCTCTCCTCATTGATTTCCTTAGCCTCAGCATAAATATCTTCAGCGTTCTCCTGAAGGTTTGTAGCTGTCTTCATGATGCAGTCTTTAGCTCTTAAAACGGCTGCTGTACATCCTGTGTAAAGCTTCTTCGCATCCTTGCTTGTAAGGATCTTGATTCCTGCTGTTCCGAAAAGAACACCTGCTGCAAAAAGTCCTGATTTTTTAAATTTGAAGTCTGCCATAATAATCTCCTCCTGATATGGTTATTTCTTTACTGTTTTCCGGGAGCTCTTCTTAAATCTGCCCCGATATTTTTATCATTATATGGCACTTTTAAAAAAAAGTCCAGTGTTTTTTTGTGTGAATTTAAAACAATTCGTTAAGTTTTCAGTTATTTTTTCCTAACAGTTGCGTTTTACTAATAGTTGTTTTCAACTAATTTTTAGTCTTTCCAAACTGTTCTTACCTATTATTATGTTTCCGGTGACAGTATTTCTATCCAATCTTATGTACCGGAAGCAGGGCAAGTGTTCTGATATTCTGCCCTGTGATATCTCCGCAGGCTTTCAGCCCGGCCAGGATCACCTCGTTAAGCTTCTGCCCGGACAAATGGCAGATCGTATCATCATCCAGCTCCACTGTGCAGGCTCCTTTTGTGCTGCAGGCCACACGGTACATGTTCTTTCTGCTGATAGCCCCTATGGACTCCAGCGTATTGATCATACGGTATACAGTTGCCACGCCGATCTTCGGATCCAGGGCAGAGGCTCTGTAGTAGATTTCCTTACAGCAGGAGCACTCCCCCTCTAGGATAATGTCCAGAAGGATCATCCTCTGTCTGGTAATACGCAGCCCCCGTTCCTTCAGCTTCTCTATAATAAGATCCTTCTGCATCTGTGTGTGTCGGTAACATCCTGTTCTCTTCTCGTCTTTCTCAGCTTCTGTATTCTGCAATCTGAACCCTCCTTTATTATTGAAAGAACTTTTCTTTTCCCTATTAAGTTAGTATACCTCAACTTTAGTTAGCTGTAAATAACTCTTTTGGATTTTTTTTCAGATATTGAGGATTTCGCCGGAATACGGTATACTATTTGGTGAACATGTCCATACGAAACCGTCGTTTTGACAAAATGACGAAAAACCCCCTCTCGTTTTTTCGTCAGAATGACAAGAAACTGCCGGAAACTTTGTACGATTCAGCTCTAGCTCTTTTTCTCCATTTTCGATATACTGTTAACCAGCAAAGGAAATTACGTAAAAACAATATATTAATTTTGGAGGGAAACAACAATGGCAAGTTTATCATTATCTCACATTAATAAAACTTATCCGAACGGCTTCCAGGCTGTTAAAGATTTCAACCTGGAGATCGAAGATAAAGAATTCATCATTTTCGTAGGACCGTCCGGATGTGGTAAATCTACAACACTTCGTATGATCGCAGGTCTTGAGGAGATCAGCGGTGGTACACTGAAGATCGGTGACAAGGTTATGAATGATGTAGAGCCTAAAGACCGTGATATCGCAATGGTATTCCAGAACTACGCTCTGT
>ERZ827471.375-NODE-375-length-41935-cov-9.256925_pt1 | contig 41935 bp, 30 predicted proteins | sample MGYA00519772_ERZ827471 | MGnify/ENA primary metagenome ERZ827471 (study PRJEB31778, sample SAMEA3449315) | human gut metagenome | biome: human gut; feature: human-associated habitat; material: faeces | place: United Kingdom | collected 2010/2012 ...
CAATGCTCACAAGATCCTTAGTCTTGCTCGTCTGCCAGTTCCGACACTTCCGCATGACCGCATTTCCTTGGGATTTTTTATTTTCTCCCTCGCGACAAGTGATAGTATAACAAAGTGGTTTCTATATGTCAACACTTTTTTTCAAAAATTTCATAATTTCTGATTCTGTTGCAATTTCTCGTTTTTTCTGCGTTTTTTCCTCCTTTTTCTTCCTTTTCCAACAATGTTCGAGCATATTTTTCTTCTTTGTAGTAAAATATAATTGGATTTTATATTCAATTATATCTAATCTGTAAGGAGGTACATATGAAAAACAAAAAAGCACAGATACTGTCGATCTTTCTTTCTGCCTGTATGCTTGGCACTTCAGCTCCTGTCAGTGCAGCTGATCTTTCCTCAGAACTTTTTTCTGCGGATGATATCACTGATACAGAAGCACCTGCAGATGCTTCCCAGGATCAGCCAGCAGCAGATGATGAAGTTTCCGCTCCCGACAGTACAGACACCCCGGAAGAACCAGTCGATGACCTGACCCAGTCCCCCGACGATCCTGCCCCTGCTGAAACCGGAGCAGCAGGCTCTTCCACAGATAACACTGATCCCTTCAGCGCCGGCGAAGAGGATGATTTTTCCGATTCCGAGGAAAATGATGATTTTTCTTCAGGAGAGACAGAACAGGCTCTGGCCGGTATCCTGGATGATTCACTGGAAACTCAGATGACCCGAAAAAAAGGCACTGCTGCTGAAGCAGACATCCCGATATCTTCTTCCGTCTCTACCACATGTACGGTATATAAAGGCAACAACCTGGAGAGCCAGAATTATACTAACTGGTCTGCACCTGTGGAATCTTATCTTACTACAAGTCCGGATGGTTATCTTATGCGCGTTCAGAGCGGAGCCATTGATGGCAAGATCCTGATCGAATATTACGACTCCGGATACAATCTAAAAAAGACTATGACTCTGGATCTTCCGCTTCCTGAATTTGGAGGCTTTTACGAAACCAATGACAATTATTATATTCTCACCGGTCAGAACAATACCGAACAAGACGACAGTAAAGAAGTTTACCGTATCGGCAAATATTCAAAAGCCTGGCAATCTTTAGGTTCCTGCGGACTTTTTGGTGCAAATACCACATATCCTTTTGATGCAGGTTCTGCTCGTATGGCTGTAAACGGAAAATATCTTTTTGTCCGCACCTGCCATGAAATGTACAATGGCCACCAGGCTAATGTGACTTTTTCCGTGGATACTTCCAATATGTCCATTGCTGATTCATTTACAAGTGTTATGAATACAGATCTCGGATATGTCAGCCACTCTTTTAACCAGTTTATCCAGATCGACAACGGTACGCTTCTGGGTTCAGATCATGGCGATGCCTACCCACGTGCTATTACAGTCCTTCAGTACCAAACCGATATCAGCAACGGATCTTTTGTCCCACAGAGAACATGGGGTTCCAACACCGATGCCTGTAAGGAATTTGATCTCATGACTTTCCCAGGCTCAATCGGAAATAACTATACCGGTGCATCTCAGGGTGGCTTTGAATATTCTGATTCCTCTTATCTGGCTGCCGGAAACTATGACGCAGATGATAATTCCAGAAATGTTTTTGTAGCTTCCGTTTCAAAATCCGGCGGAACTCCTGTTGTACGGTATTTTTCCAATTACGCAGGCACCAGTGACAGTGCCACCACTCCTCATCTGGTAAAAACAGGCAGCAACAGTTTTGTGCTTCTCTGGTCCAGCCAGGGCTATGTTTACTACACAGCGATCGACGGAACCGGCAAGCAGGTTGGCTCCACTTACAAGATGGCCGGAAATCTTTCCGACTGTGTTCCTTCTATTATTAACGGTAAGCTGATCTGGTATGCATGGAAAAACAGCCATAACACATTTTATGAGATCAATCTTTCTGATCTCTCCTCCAACCATGCAACAAGAATTGAAAACGGTCACAAATATGTATACGGAACAACCATCGAGAATAATCAGGTAGATAAAACCTGCCGTGTATGCGGAATCACTTCCAAAGCTGCAGTTCCAACAAAAATTTCCGCCTATATCACCCCTTCCAATTCCAGCTACCATACACTAAACGGAAGTGAGTTTCTTACAAAAGATCTCACTTACACAGTAGACTGGTCAACCTGGTTTTCCGGTGATTCCGGTGATGACTATCTGTCGGACTGCACGATCTCCTGCTCAGACAACAGTGTACTCACTGTACAGCAGACAAGCGACAGTGTTGCAGTGATCACTCCGAAAAAATCAGGAAAAGCCATTCTTACCATACAGTCCAAATATAACCCGTCCGTTGTATTTACTTCTGAATTGTATGTGGACATGCTGAGTGAAGATGTTTTCACCTTTTCTCACGGCTATATAGGATATTACGATGGCACAAAAAAAGATCCTGATGTCAAAATATATCGTTCCGGACTTACTCTGACAGAAGGTACTGATTATACAGCGACTTACAAAGACGATCAGGTCAATGCAGGTACTTTCACTGTAACATTTACCGGAATCGGAAAATATACCGGTTCTGTTACAAAAAAATATACCATTCGGCCAGCCAGAATCTACAGCAGCTCTACCACTTGTACGATTTCTCCTGAAAACTGTGTTTATGACGGCAAGCCTCAGGAACCAAATGTGATTATCACAGACCATGGAAAAGCACTGACCCGTGGCAAAGACTATACGGTGGAATATCAGAACAATACTTCTATCGGAAGAGCCCGCGCCGGCATTACGGGCATCGGTAACTATTCCGGTTATTTTACTACAGCTTTTTATATCAGCCATGGAAGCATCAGCAACTGTGACATTACGCTTTCTTATACCTCCACAACCTACAATGGTACAGAAAAAAAGCCTACGGTCACTGTCAAATGCAACGGCAATACATTAACAGAAGATCAGGATTATTATCTGTACTACCGCAACAATACTAATGTCGGTACGGCTTCCGTTACAATTTCCGGTGCAGGAAACTTCTCCGGTTCCGAAACAAAAACTTTCCAGATCAAAGCCAGTGACTTCAGCAAATGTGATATACAGCTCTCTGCTTCTTCCTTCACTTACGATGGCACTGAGAAAAAACCGAAGATCACAGTTAAATCCGGCAGAAAATTACTGGTTTCCGGTACTGACTACACTGTTTCTTATAAAAATAACATAAACGCTGGTACGGCTTCCGTTACCATCACCGGAAAAGGAAAATATTCCGGTTCACAGACGAAAAACTTCACTATCACTCCGGCTGATCTTACCAAAACCACGATTTCTCTTTCTGCTTCTTCCTTCATCTATGACGGCGCAGAAAAGAAGCCAGCGATCACTATAAAAGCCGGAAAGAAACAGTTAACACTCAACAAAGACTACACCATTTCCTACAAAAACAATATGAACGTAGGCACTGCTTCTGTAACTGTCACAGGCAAGGGTAATTATACAGGCACCATCTCCAAAAGCTTCACTATTGCTGCCACTAACTTAAGTACTGCAGATGTAAAACTATCCGCTGCTTCCTTCACTTACAACGGAAAGGCCATTACACCATCTGTCACAGTCACCTGCAATGATAAAGCCCTGACAAACGGTACCGATTACTCCGTTGCTTACACCAGTAATATCAATGCAGGCACTGCCAGAGTAACGATCACAGGCATCGGAGCTTATTCAGGTGTCAAAATTGTTACCTTCCGGATCAAACGTGCAAAAGCTACGCTCACTCCAACCGCAGCAGCACTCACACTGACACAAAGCAGCCGCAAGACAGCAGTGATCAAGCGTAAAAAAACCGATGGAAAGATATCCCTGAAATCTTCCAACAGTAAAATCGTAAAGATATCCGGAACCAGCATCATTCCGTTAAGTCCGGGAAAGGCCACTGTTACCATCACTGCAGCACAGGGCAAAAATTACAACGCTGTTTCTGCGAAAATCAGCATCTCTGTACGCCCGCTTCCTGTCAGCAGTCTTTCTCTGAAGTCCTCATCAAAAGGCCAGGCAACTGTATCCTGGAAGCAGGTAAAATCCATTACCTCTTATCAGATCCAGTACAGCACTGCAAGCAGCATGAAGAGTGCCAGAACGATCACAGTAAAAGGCACCTCAAAATCAGCAGTTCTGAAAAAACTGACCAGAGGCAAAAAATATTATGTTCGAATCCGTACAGTGAAAACAGCGAGCAAAAAGAACTATTACTCTACCTGGAGCAAAACAGCTTCCGTAAAAGTAAAATAATCAAACACCTAAACATCTAAAAAACAAAAGCACCGTATCACAAACAGACCGGAATATTCCAGACTCCGCGATACGGTGCTTTCTCTATATACTTTTCGACAAGCAGATAAAAGTGGTCACATTCTGTTAAAACACAACCAATACACATAAAAAAAGAACCGTGATCTCTCACCGTTCTCAATTTCATAAAATGCGGAAGATGGGACTTGAACCCACACGAGCGCAATGCTCACAAGATCCTTAGTCTTGCTCGTCTGCCAGTTCCGACACTTCCGCATATCGCATTTCTTTGGGATTTTTTATTCTCTCCCTCGCGACATATGATAGTATAGCAAAGGTGTCTCTATATGTCAACACTTTTTTCTAAAAAATATAAAAAATATTTTTTATTTATACAATTGGTACATTTCGTTCAATTATAAAGGGCAGCCTCTCCAAAAAGCCGCCCTTATCATACTTCTGTTTTCTATATCTCATCTATATGGATCAGTCAAAAATGATCAGTGCCATGAACACAAGATCTGTGTCGCCTGTATTGGTAAGACCGTGTCCTTTTCCATCTGGTGTGATGGTGATGTCGCCGGCCTTTACCGGGCGTTTCACGCCGTTATCGTCGTACTCGCCTTCACCGCTTAAGATATAGTAGGTTTCTGTCTCGCCATGATGCTCATGGTATCCCAGAGAACATCCTTTTTCGATGGTAACCTGTGCGTAAAGTCCGCATTTTCCCTTCAGCTCGTCTCCCTCAAGAATGTCTTTGATGATCACATGACCTTTACCGCCGCACATATTTTCCACTCTTCTGATACCCATGATAAAATCCCCTTTCGTGATTGCGTAAATTGTGAATTTTTATGAACCCAGACTCTCTGCAGTCTGTGCTTCACTTCCCGTACAATTATAAACGATATGATGAATTTTCGCAATCCTCATTGTTATAGATTACAGATTTTTAATTCTCTCAATTGCTTCCAGTGTATTCTCATAGCTTCCGAATGCAGTCAGACGGAAATATCCCTCGCCGTGTGCACCAAAACCTGAACCTGGTGTTCCTACAATGTGTGCTTTCTCAAGGAGATAATCAAAGAACTCCCAGGAGGTCATCTGATCCGGTGTTTTCAGCCAGATGTATGGAGCATTTTTTCCACCGGATACGGAAAATCCTGCTGTAGAAAGTCCTTCGAGGATCGTCTTTGCATTACGCATGTAATAAGCGATCTGCTCCTTCAGCTGTGCTTTTCCCTCCGGAGAGTAAACAGCCTCGCCTGCTCTCTGTACAATGTACGGAGCACCGTTAAATTTGGTTCCGTGGCGTCTTGCCCAGAGACTGTGAAGCTCTACGCCATCACGCACCAGTTCCTTCGGAACAACGGTAAAGCCAAGACGAACACCTGTAAAGCCAGCATTTTTAGAAAAGCTTCGAAGCTCGATGGCACAGGTTCTTGCACCCTCGCACTCATAAATGCTGTGCGGAACATCCTCCTCAGAAATATATGCCTCATATGCTGCATCATAGATGATCACGCAGCCGTTTTTGTTGGCGTAGTCGACCCACTCCTGAAGAGCAGCCTTTGTGATAGCACCGCCGGTGGGATTGTTAGGGAAGCAGAGATAAATCAGATCCGGCACCTCATCTGCCGGGATCTCCGGAAGGAAACCATTCTCCTCTTTGCAAGGCATGTAGATCACGCCGTCAAAGTTCTCTCTTTCCTTGTTATAAAGACCAGTACGTCCGGCCATAACGTTGGTATCTACATATACAGGATAAACCGGGTCGCAAACTGCAACCTTGTTATCCAGTCCGAAGATCTCCTGGATGTTTCCGGAATCACTTTTTGCTCCATCGGAAACAAAGATCTCATCTGCGCTGATATCACATCCTCTGGACTGATAATCATTTTTTGCAATGGCACTTCTTAAAAACTCATATCCGAGGTCCGGAGCATATCCGTGGAAGGTCTCTGCGTGTGCCATCTCGTCTACGGATTTATGAAGGGCATCGATGATCGCCGGTGCAAGTGGCTGTGTCACATCACCGATTCCAAGACTGATCACAGAATCCTTAAATTCCGGATTGGCCTCCTTATATGCGCTTACCTTCTTTGCAATATTGGAAAACAGATAGCTTCCCGGAAGTTTTAAATAATTCTGATTTACTGTAACCATAGTATTTTATCTCCTTCTCTCAATTTCCTCTGCCAGTGCTTTTCTGACGCTGTCAGGATTTGCCTTGCCTTTCAGCTCTCTCATCAGCTGTCCTACGAAAAATCCCATAACCTTGTCCTTACCGCCCAGAAGCTCTGCCAGCGGTCCGGGATTGGCATCTACGATCTTTTTCACAGTTTCGGTGAGAAGGCCTGTATCTTCTACGATCTTAAGGCCATTCTCTTCTATATATACAACCGGATCAATATCCTCGTCAAATACTTTTTCAAATACTTTCTTGGCATTCTGTGCGCTGACCTCTTTTTTCTCCACCATGGAAAGAAGGTCTGCCAGATGCTTCGGTGTAAAGTTTACTTTCTCAGGATCAAGACCCTTGTCCTTTGTCAGGCGGAGAACCTCCACCATAAACCAGTTTGCCACCTTTTTCGGATTTCCGAGAAGAACCGCTGTCTCCTCAAAAAGCCCTGCCAGATGTCTGGATTCGGTAAGGATCCCTGCATCATAGGCCGGAAGCTCATACTCCTTCTGATAACGTTCCATCTTGGCTTCACGAAGCTCCGGAATGGAAGTACGCAGCTCTTCGATCCATGCATCGGAAATGTGGATCGGCGGAAGATCCGGGTCCGGGAAATAACGGTAATCCTTGGCATCCTCCTTGGAACGCATCGCATGGGAAGACTCTTTGTTATCGTCCCATCTTCTTGTCTCCTGGACAACGGATCTGCCTTCTTCCAGAAGCTCGATCTGACGTTCTCTCTCACCCTCGATTGCTCTCGCAATGGCCTTGAAAGAGTTCAGGTTCTTCATCTCTGTTCTTGTTCCGAAGGTCTCGCTTCCCACCTCACGAACAGAAAGGTTGACATCAGCACGCATGGAGCCCTCCTGGAGCTTGCAGTCAGAAACTCCCAGATATTGCATGGTGCAGCGGAGCTTTTCCAGATATGCGATAACCTCCTCAGAGCTTCTCATATCCGGCTCGGATACGATCTCGATCAGCGGTACTCCGCTTCGGTTATAGTCAACAAGAGAGCAATCTTCCCACTCATCATGGATCAGCTTACCGGCATCCTCCTCCATATGCATCTCATGGATACGTACAGTCTTTTTGCCTGCGGAAGTCTCGATCTCAACAGCTCCGTCATAGCAGATCGGCAGATACAGCTGGGAGATCTGGTAGTTCTGAGGGTTATCCGGGTAAAAATAGTTCTTACGGTCAAACTTGCAGTACTGATGGATATGACAGTTTGCCGCAAGTCCTGCCTTGATAGCAAACTCTACCACTTTTTTGTTGAGGACCGGAAGAGAGCCCGGCATACCGGTGCAGACCGGGCAGGTATGTGTATTCGGTGCGCCTCCGAATTCTGTGGAGCATCCGCAGAAGATCTTTGTTTTTGTGGCAAGCTCCACATGCACCTCAAGTCCTATGACTGTCTCATACTGTTTCATGCCTTTTCTCCCCCTTCCATCGCTGTTCCGAAATCACCACGTTTTTTCTCATAGGCATGTGCTGCGCGGAACAGGTTGTTTTCTTTGAAGCAATCACCGATCATCTGGATTCCGATCGGAAGTCCTGCTGCGTCTTTTCCGCATGGAACTGTGATTCCGGGAAGTCCGCACAGGTTTACTGCTACCGTATAAATATCGCCAAGATACATGGCAAGAGGGTCTTTCAGGCTCTCTCCTAGCTTTGGTGCCGTAAAAGGTGATGCCGGTGCAAGAAGAACGTCATATTTTGAAAAGGCCTGATCAAATTCCTTTTTGATAAGGGCTTTTGTGCGAAGTGCTTTCAAATAGTAAGCATCGTAGTAACCGGAGCTTAACACAAAGGAGCCAAGCATGATACGGCGCTTTACTTCCTCGCCGAAGCCTTCTGTTCTTGTCTTCTTGTACATATCATGAAGTCCCTCGTACTCTTTTGCACGGAAGCCGTACTTCACTCCGTCAAAGCGTTCCAGGTTGGAACTGGCCTCTGCGCTGGCAATGATATAGTAGGCAGGGATCATATATTCTGTTGTCTTCATGGAGAAGAATTCTACTACTGCACCCATCTCGGTAAGGCTTTTCAGCGTATTCATAAAGGCCTCTTTTACCTCCGGATCCAACCCCTCTGAGAGATATTCCTTCGGAACGCCGAATTTCATTCCCACGATCTTATCTGTCATGGAAGCGGAGAAATCAAGATCCTCTCTCTTCATGGATGTGCTGTCCTTGGCATCGTGTCCGGCAATGATCTCAAGAAGCGCCGCACAGTCTGCAACATCCTTTCCAACCGGTCCGATCTGGTCCAGAGAGGAGGCATAGGCAACCAGTCCGTAACGGGATACCGTTCCGTAGGTCGGTTTGATTCCGGTAACACCGCAGTAGGAGCTTGGCTGACGGATGGAACCGCCGGTATCAGAACCCAGTGCCAGATAAGTCTCTCCTGCTGCCACTGCCGCGCAGGAGCCGCCGGAGGAGCCTCCCGGAACATGCTCCAGATCCCACGGGTTTCTGGTAACGCCGTAAGCGGATGTTTCTGTTGTACTTCCCATGGCAAACTCATCCATATTTGTCTTTCCGATGATCACAAGCCCCGCCTGCTCCAGACGATCAATAACCTCGGCATTGTACTGCGGCACAAAATTCTCAAGGATCTTTGATGCACAGGTAGTTGTTTTTCCCTTGATGCAGATATTATCTTTAATTGCAACAGGTACACCTGCAAGAGGTCCGGTATAAGTTCCGTCCTCAATGCCCTTCTGTACCTTTTTTGCTCTTGCATAGGCTTCTTTTTTGTAAGTATCAAGATAAGCGTGGACCTTGTCTTCTTTTGCTTCGATCTGATCAAAAACGTATTTCACACCGTCCAGGACGCTTATCTGATGCTGTTTTATCTTTTCCGCAAGCTGTAATGCGGTTAATTTTCCCAAATCCATGTCCTGTCTCCTGTCTTATCCAATTGTTTTCGGAACCTGATACTGGTTTTCTTTCTGCTTCGGTGCATTGGCGAGCATTGCCTCATGGTTGTCTCCGTTTGTCACAACATCTTCACGGAATACGTTTTCGTCCTCAAAAATATGGGACATGGGCTCTACGGAAGAGGTGTCAAGCTCGTCAAGCTTGTCTACATAGTCCAGCATCTTCTGCATATCCTCTTTTGCTTTTTCCTTCTCATCCTCTGTCAGGGAAAGTTTCGCAAGGATGCAGACATTTTCCATTGTTTCATCATCGATTATCTTTGCCATCTTTTTTCTCCTTATTACGGCTCAAGTCTGTTCATATCACGTGGGAACAGACAGGTCTCACGAACGTTTTCTTCTCCGAGGATCTGCATGGTAAGACGTTCCAGTCCGATTCCAAGTCCTCCGTGAGGCGGCATTCCATGCTTGAAGGTATCCAGATACTGCTCCATACCCTCTTCATCCATGCCACGGGCTGCGATCTTATCCTTCAGCATCTGATAATCATGGATACGCTGTCCGCCTGTAGTTACCTCAAGTCCTTTGAACAGAAGGTCAAAGCTTAATGTAAATTTCTCATCTGACGGATCATCCATTGCGTAGAACGGACGCTTCTTGGACGGATAATGTGTGACAAAAACAAAATCAGCATCATATTCTTCTTTGAAATATCTTCCGATCAGCGCCTCTTCCTCCGGCTCCAGATCATATGGGTTGCGGATCTTACGTTTATATTTTTCAGCTACCAGCTCTTTGGCCTTGTCAAAACGTACTGCCGGGATCTTGTCCACCTTCGGAAGCTCCACCTTCAAAATGGAAAGCTCATGGGCATAGTCTTTCTTAAGAAGCTCTACTGCGTACTGGAGAAATCCTGTTTCCATCTCCATGATATCCTCAAATCCGTTGATATAGCCCATCTCAAAATCAAGGCTTGTATATTCGTTCAGATGACGTTTTGTGTTGTGCTTCTCTGCACGGAATACAGGACCGGTCTCAAATACACGGTCAAAAACGCCTACCATCATCTGTTTATAAAACTGTGGGCTCTGTGCCAGAACAGCCGGTTTATGGAAATAGCTCAGCTTGAACAGGTTTGCACCACCCTCTGCACCTCTGGCTCCGATCTTCGGTGTGTGGATCTCGGTAAATCCCTTTTCATAGAGATAATCACGAAATGCCCGCACCAGAGCCTCCTGGATCTTGAATTTTGCACGCTCCTGCACATTACGCAGGGCGATAGGACGATAATTCAGCTTTGCCTCCAGGGAAGTGTTCAGCTTCCATTTGTCGATAGCCAGCGGAAGAGGCTCTGCAGGTGAGGAAAGGATCTCCACATGGCTGATGCGGAGCTCTCTTCCGTGAGGCGCTCTTTCTTCCTCATGAAGAGTTCCTGTGAGACGCACACACATTGCCTCCTTCAGATCATGAATGGAAACATTTGTCTTGTCATTCTCATATACAGTCTGAAAAAGCCCTTCTTTTTTTCGAAGTATCACAAATGCCACATCACCCATATTACGGATGCTGTGTATTGCACCTTCCACTGTCGCTTCCTGGTCTTTCATGCTCTCGGAAAGAAGCACATCCCAGGCACATTCTCTAGTCTTACAGATTCCATCCATAAATTCCATTCCCTCATCCTCCAATTCAAAGTAGTTTCACCGAATCAGGAAATCCTCTGCGGAATTTTCCCCGATCCGGTGTGATATCAGGCATTCAGAGCAGATCATTTCTGTCCGCTCTGTTGTTTTTTTGTTGTTTTTTACACAGAATCATATAAAAGCATCAGAACCATCTGGGCTGTCTCAACCATATTGGTTCCGGAATCCATACTGCATTTCTGGATATAGCGGTATGCATCTTCCTCGCTCAGATGATTTCTTTCCATTAAAAGCAACTTTGCATTTGAAATATAATTCTGCTCTTTCCATGAACGCTGCTTCGGCTTTTTCTTATCTTTTTTCCAGCGCCTTTCTATCTGGGAAAGCATCATGCTCACCGTATTTACCAGATCTCCGACCTTCAGAGGCATTCCCACACATAAAACGGAGGTTGGTGCCTCGCTGATTACTCCCTGTGAGGCCATAAGCAACATTTCAAAATAATCCGGCATATAGTCCAGAAGATCACGGTAATACATATCCTGAAGGTGATAACCGCAAAGCAGAACGCCGCCATCAAGCTCCGAGATACTGGCAAGGGCATTTGCACCCGAATTGCATACCGCCGCTACCGTGAATCCATATCTGTTAAGGACTGTGCGGATCTTTTTTGCATCTTCTATTTTCGGTAATGCAATCACGATACTCGTGTTCATAAGCCGCCACTCTCTTTCGTCCTATTATGCCTCGTTCATCAGATCCGATACAGATACTCCTCGATCTCCCAGTCTGAAATCTCCTGGGAATAACGCAGCCACTCTTTTCTCTTGGCCTGCGCATATTGTTTGCAGAAGGCTTCTCCAAGGATTTCCTTCATCCAGTCACTTTCTTCAAACAGTGTGATCGCTTCCCGTAAGTTCTCCGGTAAATTCTCGATACCCTGTTCCTTCTGATCCGACTCGGAAAGAGAACGGTCAGAAGCTTTTGTAGGATAGATCTTCTTCTGGATTCCATCCAGGCCCGCTGCCAGGCATACCGCAAAAACAAGGTATGGGTTGGATGCAGCATCCGGGCTTCGAAGCTCGATCCTGGTATCTGCACCATTGACTCTCGGGATCCTTACCAGTGAATTCTGGTTATTTCTCGTCCAGGTCAGTTCTGTAGGCGCATCAAATCCAGGCACAAGACGCTTATAGGAATTTACAAGCGGATTGGTGATCAGAGTCATCTCACGGCTGTGAGCCAGAAGGCCTCCGATAAAATAGTATGCCTCTTCACTTAATCTGGACGGATCCTCCGGATCCACGAAAATATTTTTTCCATTTTTAAACAGCGAAAAATGGATATGCATGGCTGAACCGTTTACTTCCCGTCTTGGCTTCGGCATAAAGGTCGCATGAAGCCCATGACGTTTGGCTACAGTTCTTACTGCCATCTTAAAGGTCATAACTTCGTCTGCCATCTTACGTGCTTCCCCGTAATGAAGGGCAATCTCATGCTGTGCAGGTGCTGTCTCATGATGAGAGGATTCCACCTCAAATCCCATATCCTCAAGAGTCAGTACCATATCACGTCTTGCATTTTCACCTAAGTCCACCGGACTTACATCCAGGTATCCGGCTTTTTCGTGAGAAACCGTTGTAGGCATTCCGTTGTCATCAATATGAAACAGGAAAAACTCACATTCCGGATCAACATAGCAGGTATAACCTGCCTTTTCTGCTGCCTGCGCTGTTTTTTTCAGAATATATCTTGAGCTCATCTCATGCTCAGATCCATCTGCACGGCGCATATCGCAGATCAGTCTTGCGACCTTTCCCTGCTGAGGACGCCATGGGAGAATCGAAAAAGTATCGTAGTCCGGATACAGGATCAAATCCGGCTCCTTTTCTCCCACAATGCCCGCAATATGAGAGCCATATACAACACACTGGTTATCCAGGGCTCTTGGAAGCTCTCTTGCTGTGATCGCAATATTTTTCAGAGTTCCAAACATATCTGTAAACTGGAGGCGGATGAACTCTACGTCTTCCTCCTCTGCCATTGCAAGAATCTCTTCTCTGGTATAATTCCCCATAGTATTCTCTCCTTTATTTCCTCATCACACAAAAATAATTACCCGTAAAATCAGAAAAAGGGTGCACTTCAGAGAGCTTCCGCTCCTGAAGAACACCCTTGTTCATGGACGTAATTATAGCAATCGGTCAATTCTTTGTCAACCATTTTTTAAAAGGGGCAAAAGTTCAAAAGCTTTATCGCGGAAACACGAACATTTTTTTGACCTTTTGCCCCTGGTATCTGTTATTTTACTGTAAATAGGAATAGCTCATTAGTGATTCGTCAACTGCCTTCGCAGCCTCACGTCCCTCATGAATTGCCCACACTACAAGAGACTGACCACGGTGCATATCACCTGCTGTGAATACACGGTCTACGCTTGTTGCATACTGCTCAGGTTTCGTCTCCACGTTGGTTCTTGGTGTAAGAGCTACACGGAAAGCATCTGTCACATATTTCTCGCTGCCAAGGAAGCCGGCCGCAATAAGAACCAGATCTGCCGGAATTACTTCCTCGCTGCCTTCAATCGGTACCATGTTAAATCTTCCGGTCTTTTCATCCTTTACACTTTTCAGTTTTACGATCTTAGCCTTGCAGACATTTCCTTTTTTGTCCTTGATAAACTCGGTAACGGTTGTCTGATAGATCCGAGGATCATGGCCAAATACTGCAATAGCCTCTTCCTGGCCGTAATCGGTTTTCAGGACCTTCGGCCACTCCGGCCATGGATTGGAAGGAGTTCTTGCTGCAGGAGGCTGCGGCATCATCTCAAGCTGTGTTACAGATTTCGCACCCAGACGGATGGAGGTTCCCACACAGTCATTACCGGTATCGCCACCGCCGATGACCAGAACATTTTTGCCCTTTGCAAGCTCATATGGGAATTTTGCAAAATCTGTATCCAGAAGACTTTTTGTTACCTGCTTCAGGAAATCCACTGCAAAGTAAATTCCCTTGGCATCTCTTCCCGGAACATTGATATCTCTCGGATGAGAAGCTCCGCAGCAGAGAAGAACACGGTCATAATCCTTCAGAAGCTGTTCTGCAGTAATGTCAACACCAACATTGATATTGGTAACAAATTTCACGCCTTCCTCTTCCATCAGCTTCAGTCTGCGGTCAATGACCTTTTTCTCCAGCTTCATGTTCGGAATGCCGTAGCGGAGAAGTCCTCCGATACGGTCGTTTCTCTCAAATACTGTTACGCTGTGACCACGGCGGTTCAGCTGCTGCGCTGCTGCCAGTCCGGAAGGACCACTTCCGATAACTGCGATTGTCTTTCCTGTGCGGACAGGCGGGATCTGCGGTTTTACCCATCCCTCTGCATAAGCTGTCTCGATGATCGCTTTCTCATTCTCCTTTGTGCTGACCGGATCTCCGTTCAGGTTACAGGTACATGCAGCTTCGCAAAGTGCCGGACACACTCTGGATGTAAACTCCGGAAAACTGTGTGTCTTGTTCAGACGCAGGAATGCCTGCTTCCAGTTTCCTGTGTACACAAGATCATTTGTCTCAGGAACCAGATTGTGCAGCGGACAGCCGGAAGCCATTCCGCCGATCATCATACCTGCCTGGCAGAAGGGGACGCCGCAGGCCATGCAGCGTGCTCCCTGAAGTTTCTGTTTTTCTTTATTTAACGGAACTCGAAATTCGTTGAAATTCTGAATACGTTCCTTTGGCGGCAGAACCTTTGCCGTTTCTCTTTCATAATCTAAAAATCCAGTTGGCTTTCCCATTTCCTCATCCTCCTTAATGTTTCACGCCGATGCTCTCATAGAACGCTTCCATCTGTGCCTGCTGGCTGGTCAGACCTTTTTCTTCCAGCTTTGCACTTAATGTGATCATTCTCTTGTACTCATCCGGAATGAGTTTTTTGAAGTGAGGCAGATAGGAATCAAAATCAGCCAGCACCTTCTTACCGATCTCGGAGCCTGTTGCTTCCACATGAGCCTCGATAAGATCACGAAGCTCTTTTTTATCATATTTATTATCCACTTTTTCAATGGAGATCATTGCTTTATTGAGGTTCTTGTAAAGAACGTTATCCACATCAAGAACATAAGCGATACCGCCGCTCATACCTGCTGCAAAGTTCTTTCCTGTTTTTCCAAGAACTACCACACGGCCACCTGTCATGTACTCGCAGCCATGCTCGCCAACGCCCTCAACAACTGCAACCGCACCGGAGTTACGTACTGCAAAACGCTCACCTGCAACACCATTGATAAATGCAGTTCCACTGGTTGCACCATAGAGTGCCACGTTTCCGACGATGATGTTCTCTTCAGCCTTGTACGCAGCCTTCTCCGGAACCTTAACGATCAGTTTACCGCCGGAAAGTCCCTTTCCGAAATAGTCGTTGCTGTCACCGGTCAGTTTCAGTGTCAGTCCCTTCGGGATAAAGGCACCGAAGCTCTGTCCGCCTGCACCTGTACAGTTTACAGTTACCGTATCCTCTGGAAGTCCATCCTTATGATTTCTTGTGATCTCAGATCCGAGAATGGTACCAAATGCACGGTCTGTATTTGTAACGTTTACATCAACAGAAACCTTCTCACCCTTCTGGATCGCCGGTGCACATTTCCTGACCAGAACTTTTTCATCCAGAGTTTTTTCAAGATTAAAATTGTATACAGCCTTCGGATCAAAGGTTACTTTACCCTTTCCTGCATATGGGTTGTTCAGGATGGCACTTAAATCAACTTTTCCTTTATGTGGCTCCTGCACACTGTCAGAAACTGTAAGAAGGTCTGTACGGCCTACCATCTCATCAATGGTGGCAACACCAAGGCGTGCCATGTACTCTCTCAGCTCCTGTGCAATAAAGCGCATGAAGTTCTCCACATACTCCGGTTTTCCGCGGAATCTCTTACGAAGCTCCGGATTCTGGGTAGCCACACCAACCGGACAGGTATCCAGGTTGCAGACTCTCATCATCACGCAGCCCATAGTTACAAGCGGTGCTGTTGCAAAACCGAATTCCTCTGCACCGAGAAGTGCTGCAATGGCAACGTCACGGCCACTCATCAGCTTACCGTCTGTCTCGATACGTACACGGTTACGAAGTCCGTTCATGATCAGTGTCTGATGTGTTTCTGCAAGTCCAAGCTCCCATGGCAGTCCTGCATTATGGATGGAGCTTCTTGGCGCTGCTCCTGTACCTCCGTCATATCCGGAGATCAGAACAGTCTGTGCTCCGGCCTTTGCAACACCGGCGGCTACAGTACCAACACCAGCCTCAGAAACCAGCTTTACGGAAATATCCGCATATTTATTTGCATTTTTCAGGTCATAGATCAGCTCTGCAAGATCCTCGATAGAGTAGATATCATGATGCGGTGGCGGAGAGATCAGGCTGACTCCCGGTGTAGAATGACGGGTTTTTGCGATCCACGGATATACCTTCTTTGCAGGAAGATGTCCACCTTCACCAGGCTTTGCACCCTGTGCCATCTTGATCTGGATCTCTTTTGCAGAAACCAGGTAACGGCTGGTAACACCGAAACGTCCGCTGGCTACCTGTTTGATCGCAGAGCAGCGGTCATTGTCTGTTCCTGCGGAATCCAGACGCTCATCACTTTCACCACCCTCACCTGTATTTGATTTTCCATGGAGATGGTTCATGGCAATAGCCAGAGTCTCATGAGCTTCCTGGGAAATAGAACCGTAGGACATAGCACCTGTCTTAAATCGTTTTACAATATCCTCAACACTCTCAACCTGGTCGATCGGAATAGGCTCCTTGGCAAACTTAAAGTCCAGAAGACCTCTTAAGTTTCCATGACCCTCGTCATCTACCAGCTTTGTATATTCCTTGAACATCTCATAGCTGCCCTGTTTTGTGGACTGCTGGAGAAGATGAATGGTACGCGGGTTATATTTGTGCTCCTCACCCTGGCTTCTCATCTTATGGGCACCTACACTGTCCAGAGTAAGATCTGTGGCAAGTCCAAGTGGATCAAATGCCTCAGAATGAAGTTTTTCTACGTTATCCTCGATATCTTCCAGTGTGATTCCGCCTACACGGCTTACGGTTCCTGTAAAGTAGCGGTCGATCACATCCTGGGAAATTCCGATTGCCTCAAATATCTGAGATCCCTGATAGGACTGGATAGTGGAAATACCCATCTTGGAAGCGATCTTTACGATACCGCTGATCACCGCATGATTGTAATCATCAACGGCTGCATAATAGTCCTTATCCAGCATATGTGTGTCGATCAGCTCATGGATGGTATCCAGTGCCAGATACGGATTGACTGCGCTTGCTCCATATCCGAGAAGTGTTGCGAAATGATGAACTTCTCTTGGCTCACCGGACTCCAGGATCAGGGCAAGGGACGTGCTCTTCTTTGTTTTTACAAGATGCTGATGTACTGCGGAAACCGCCAGCAGGGACGGGATCGGCATATGGTTCTCATCCACACCGCGGTCAGAAAGGACCAGGATGTTTGCTCCCTCACGGAAGGCTTTGTCTACCTCTACGAACAGACGGTCAATGGCACGTTCAAGCTTTGTACTCTTATAATATAATGTAGAAAGTGTTACAACCTTGAAGCCGTCCTTTTTCATATTCTTGATCTTCAGCATATCGGTGTTGGTCAGGATCGGATTGTTGATCTTCAGCACCTGACAGTTCTCCGGCTTCTGGATCAGAAGATTTCCGTCTTTTCCTACATATACACTTGTAGAAGTAACGATCTCCTCACGGATCGCATCGATCGGCGGGTTTGTTACCTGTGCAAAAAGCTGCTTGAAATAATCGAACAGCGGATAATGTTCCTTGGAAAATACTGCAAGGGGAGTATCATGTCCCATGGCTCCGATGCTTTCTGCGCCGTTTAATGCCATGTTTCGGATTGAAGTACGGTACTGCTCATAAGTATATCCGAAGGCTTTCTGAAGGCGTGCTCTCTCCTCCGGAGTGTATTCGACAACTCTCTGATTCGGGATCTTGATATCACGAAGCTGTACCAGATTGCTGTCCAGCCACTCACCATAAGGCTGTTTTTTCGCATATTTTTCTTTGAGCTCATTGTCGTCAATGACACGACCCTGAACGGTATCAACCAGAAGCATTTTTCCCGGATGAAGACGTTCTTTTAATACGATCTTCTCCTCATCTACAGGAAGAACACCAACCTCGGAGGAAAGGATCATATAGCCATCAGATGTGATATAGTATCTGGATGGACGAAGACCGTTTCTGTCAAGAACCGCTCCCATCACATCACCATCTGAGAACAGAATGGACGCAGGACCGTCCCATGGCTCCATCATAGTCGCATAGTACTGATAAAAATCTCTCTTCTCCTGAGAAATCGTATCGTTGTTTGCCCATGGCTCCGGAATCGTGATCATCACTGCAAGCGGAAGATCCATTCCACTCATAACCAGGAATTCCAGGGTATTGTCAAGCATTGCAGAGTCAGAACCATTGCGGTTAACTACAGGAAGGACCTTGTGAAGCTCATCCTTCAGATACGGAGACTCCATGTTTTCCTCACGTGCAAGCATCTTATCGGCGTTTCCGCGAATCGTGTTGATCTCACCGTTATGTACAATGAAACGGTTTGGATGTGCTCTCTCCCAGCTCGGGTTCGTGTTGGTACTGAAACGGGAATGTACCACTGCAATGGCAGACTCGTAATCCTGGCTCTGAAGATCGCCAAAGAAGGTACGGAGCTGTCCTACCAGGAACATACCTTTATATACGATGGTACGGCTGTTCATGGAAACTACGTAAGTATTATCATTACTCTGTTCAAATTCACGACGTGCGATGTAAAGCATACGGTCAAAGGCAAGACCTTTTTCCACATCCTCCGGTTTTTTAACAAATGCCTGCATGATGCACGGCATGCACTCTTTCGCTTTATGACCAAGAACCTCCGGGAAGACCGGTACTGTACGCCATCCAAGAAGCTCCAGACCCTCTTTTTCCACGATAATCTCGAACATCTTCTTTGCCTGAGCACGTTTGATCTCCTGCTGCGGGAAAAAGAGCTGAGCTACACCGTATTCTCTCTCACCACCAATGTCAAAGCCCTCTTTTTTACAGACCTTCTTAAAAAATTTATGGGAAATCTGAAGAAGGATACCGACACCATCACCGGTTTTTCCTTCTGCATCCTTACCAGCACGATGCTCTAGATTCTCTACGATCTTAAGAGCATTGGCAACTGTATCATGTGTTTTCTTTCCTTTTATATTAACAACGGCTCCGATACCGCAGTTGTCATGTTCGAATTCAGGGCGGTAGAGGCCCTGCTGCTGATTTGCTACTTCTCTCATTTTTCTCATCCTTTCATTGCAGCTTCTTCTGCCGTCTTTTTATCAACTGCCGCCTGCACAAATCCACGGAACAGAGGATGTGCATGGTTTGGTCTGGATTTAAATTCCGGATGTCCCTGTGTTCCCACAAAGAACGGATGTCCGGCAATTTCGATCATCTCAACAATATGAGCATCCGGGGATGTTCCCACAATGGACATTCCCTTTTCGTCCAGTTCCTTACGGAATGCGTTGTTTACCTCATACCGATGTCTGTGGCGTTCCTGGATCTCTTTCTTCCCAAAAAGCTCATAGGATCTTGAGCCTTCTGCAAGCACACACGGATAGCTTCCAAGACGAAGGGTTCCTCCAAGATCTTCCACATCCTCCTGATCTGGCATCAGGGCAATGACCGGATGCGTTGTTTCCGGTGCCAGCTCAATACTGTTGGCATCTTCATATCCAAGCACATGACGGGCAAATTCCACAATAGCCATCTGCATTCCAAGGCAGATTCCAAGGTACGGGATCTTATGAACTCTTGCATACTGCGCCGCAAGGATCATTCCTTCTGTACCACGGTTTCCGAATCCTCCCGGAACCAGGATACCATCTACGGAATGAAGGGTCTGATCCAGATTCTTCTCATTGAGTTCTTCAGAATCTACCCACACGATATCAACCTTTGCACGGCAGGAGATTCCTCCATGCTTCAGTGCTTCCACAACACTCAAGTATGCATCATGAAGCTGTGTATACTTACCAACCATCGCAATCTTCACAGTTTTATCAGGGTGACGGAGATTTTCCACCATATTCTCCCAGTCTGTAAGATCCGGTTTGCGGTTCTCAAGTCTTAAGCTCTGCAGTACCACGTCTGCAAGCTTTTCTCTCTCCATTGCAAGAGGAGCTTCATATAAATATTCCACATCCAGATTCTGAAGCACATTGCTTACAGGCACATTACAGAACAGGGCGATCTTTCCACGGATATCCTCGGTAAGAGGATACTCACTTCTGCATACCAGGACATCCGGCTGAATTCCCATTCCCTGAAGCTCTTTTACACTGGCCTGGGTCGGTTTGGTCTTCATCTCTCCGGAAGCACGGAGATATGGGATCAGAGTTACATGGATAAGGATCGCATTGTCATGTCCCACATCATGCTGGAACTGACGGATGGATTCCAGGAACGGCTGGCTCTCAATATCACCGACTGTACCGCCAACCTCGATGATGGCAATTCTGTCTTCGTCTGCGGATTTTGCTCTGTAAAAACGACTCTTGATCTCGTTGGTAATATGCGGGATCACCTGAACGGTACCTCCGCCGAAATCACCATGACGCTCTTTCTGAAGAACAGACCAGTAAATCTTACCGGTTGTCACATTGGAATTTTTGTCAAGGCTTTCATCAATGAAACGTTCATAATGTCCAAGGTCAAGATCTGTCTCTGTACCGTCATCGGTTACAAAAACCTCTCCATGCTGAATGGGATTCATAGTTCCCGGGTCAATATTGATGTAGGGATCAAATTTCTGCATGGTCACCTGATACCCTCTGGCCTTCAGAAGGCGCCCAAGAGACGCTGCGGTAATTCCTTTTCCCAAACCAGAAACAACTCCGCCCGTTACAAAAACATACTTTACTGCCATCTTCGATTTCCTCCTCCATTTTGTGTTCCACAACAAAAAGGCGTCCGGAACAGGTTCCAAGGGGCGAGAATTCCCCTGTGGTATCCGTTCCTGACGCCTTTGTCAGTTATCTTTCATATAAAATATGGTTTACTATAAACTATTTTTTTTTATTTGTCAATAACAGATTTTTTATATAGTCTGCAGAATTTCTTCCTATGAAATGGTTACAAATAAAAAACAGACGCCTGCCGAGGATTTCCATCTGATTTCCTGTCTCTGCAGCCACGTCTGTCTTTTCTTTTTATGTCTTTTATATCTTGTCTGTCGCTGCACTGTCTGTCAGGCAACTGCATATTTCTGAAGGAAACAATTAAACTCATGATCCTCACCATGACAGGTTACTGTAAGAACCTTGGTCAGATCCATGCTGAGGATTCCAAGAATAGATTTTGCATCAATTAAAATTCTGTTATATGAAATATCTACATCAAAATCACATTTACTTGCAGCCTTAACAAATTCTTTAACATCCTCTGTCGCATTCAATCTAATTTTTTTAGACATAAATATCATCCTCTCTTTTATCTCGGTAAAAACCGGCATTGTTCCGGCCTCGCTGTTTTCCTGTATTTTCCAGACCAGCGGCCTTTTCTCATCTGGCTGTTCCACATTATGTCTCATGTTGTCAGATTTGTCAAGTTGATATTTTTTATCGTTTTGAACGTTTTTCCTATAGAAACCCGAATTTTATATGATAAAATCCGGGTTTCTTAGATATTTATTGTGCAGTTTTCATATTTTCATTTTTCAATCCATTATTTTTAACTGTGAGATTAATTCCATATAGTTCATTAATCCTGTTTGATTTCTTCTGGTATCTCCATCGGATAATTACCATCAAAGCATGCTTTGCACAACGGAAGGCCACCTGCCATGCCTTCCAGATAATCGATCTGCATGTAGCCAAGAGAATCCGCACCGATCATCTTGCGAATCTCTTCCGTACTATGCTGTGCCGCAATCAGCTGATCATTGGACGGCACATCCGTACCGAAATAACAGGGATGTAAAAATGGCGGGGAGCTGATACGTACATGTACTTCTTTGGCTCCGGCTTCTTTCAGCATGTGGATCAGATTGGCAATGGTAGTTCCACGGACAATGGAATCATCCACCAGAACGATTCTCTTACCCTTCACCACTGATTCCAGAACGCTCAGCTTCAGATGAACGCTTGACTCTCTCTCCTGCTGTGTAGGCTTGATAAAAGTTCTTCCAATGTAACTGTTTTTATAGAATGCAAAACCAAACGGGATTCCAGATTCCTCCGAATAGCCTTTTGCTGCCGGAAGTCCGGATTCCGGTACACCGGTTACCAGATCCGCTTCTACCGGATAGGACTTTGCAAGAGATTTTCCTCCACGAATCCTTGCATCATAGATTTTTACGCCATCCATGGTGCTGTCCAGTCTTGCAAAATAAATATATTCAAAAACACAATGAGCATGCTTTTTCTGTGCAGCCAGTTTGCTGGATTTCAGTCCGTCCCTGGTGATCGTGACGATCTCACCCGGTTCAATATCACGGATAAATTCCGCTCCTACAGATGTCAGTGCACAGCTCTCAGATGCCAGAACATAAGCATTGTCTCTCTTTCCAAGACAAAGTGGTTTCAGTCCGTACGGGTCACGGGCACCGATCAGCTTCCTCGGGCTCATGATCACAAGCGCATATCCGCCCCTGATCTTCTCTACTGTTTTATGTACTGCTTCCTCTACAGTTGCAGAATGAACACGCTCTCTTGCAATATGGAAAGCAATAACCTCTGAATCTGTCGTTGTATGGAAGATCGCTCCTGTCTGGATCAGTTCCCATTTCAGAGCTTCTGTATTAACCAGATTTCCGTTATGCGCCAGTGCCAGACTTCCCTTAATATAAGAAAGTACCAGCGGCTGTGCATTCTCCGCAACAGACTCTCCGGTGGTGGAATAACGAACATGTCCGATTCCGATGTCACCATTCATATTATGTACAACATCTTTTCGTAAAACTTCGCTTACCAGTCCGAGATCTTTATGAAACTGTACGTTTCCTCTTTCTCCGTCCGTCCTTGAAACGGCCATTCCGCAGGACTCCTGTCCCCTGTGCTGCAGCGAAGTAAGACCATAATAAATAGATGGTGCAATATTCCCTCCATCCAGATCATAAATCCCGAATACGCCACATTCTTCCTTTACTCCTGACATATTTTCCTCCATCTGTTTTTCCGTATTGTGTATCTTTGTAACTGGTCAAAAAGCTTCTTTTTCCATGATCCCTTATAGCGATCACTGACTTTTCGAATGTATAACTACGATATCAGATTATAATAAAAGGACAAGATTTGTCAACCCTGCCTATTTTCCGACAGTCCGATCGCCCTGATCGATTTTTTAGATTTTTTTAAAAAGCTCTTGACAATATTTTATTTTGGTGTATACTGCAACACATAAAGCAAAGGCGCTTTGGATACGACAAGTATCTGAAGCGCTTTTTTTGTTTTTTCGGTCCGTAATACCCGGTCATTCCGGCAGCGGTCCTTATAAGATAATTAAAAATTATAATGAATGAGTGAAATCGAAAGGAGTGTACCTATATGGCACAGAGTATCCCTGAAATGTATGGCAGCCTTGTATTCAATGACAAAGTGATGCGAAGCAAACTGCCAAAGGACATGTACAAAGCATTAAAGAAAACAATTGAAAACGGAACTCATCTGGAGCTGGATGTTGCAAATTCCGTAGCAGTTGCAATGAAAGAATGGGCTACCGAAAACGGTGCAACACATTACACACACTGGTTTCAGCCGATGACAAACGTAACAGCAGAAAAACATGATAGCTTCATCTCCCCTACAGGTGATGGACAGGTGATCATGGATTTCTCCGGTAAAGAGCTGGTAAAAGGTGAGCCGGATGCATCCAGTTTCCCGTCAGGTGGTCTTCGTGCTACTTTCGAAGCAAGAGGATATACAGCATGGGATCCTACTTCACCAGCATTCATCAAAGATAAGACACTTTACATTCCTACAGCATTCTGTTCCTACAGCGGAGAGGCACTTGATAAGAAAACTCCTCTTCTCCGTTCCATGGATGAACTTAACAAAGAAGCAGTTCGTATTCTTCACATCCTTGGAAACAAAGAGGTTCGTCATATCAACACAACAGTAGGACCTGAGCAGGAGTACTTCCTGGTTGACAAGGATCTCTATAAAAAGAGAAAAGACCTGATTTTCTGCGGACGTACACTTCTGGGAGCTTCCGCACCAAAAGGACAGGAGATGGAGGATCATTACTTCGGAGCTCTGAAACCTCGTGTTGCTGCTTACATGCATGATCTTGACGAAGAGCTCTGGAAGCTTGGCATTCCGGCCAAAACAAAGCATAACGAGGTTGCTCCTGCACAGCACGAGCTGGCTCCTGTATTTGATACCACAAATGTTGCTGTCGACCACAACCAGCTGACCATGGAAATTATGAAAAAAGTTGCTGACAAGCACAACATGGTCTGCCTCCTTCACGAGAAACCATTTGAGGGAATCAACGGAAGCGGTAAACACAACAACTGGTCCATGAGCACAGACACAGGTGTAAACCTTCTTGATCCTGGAAAAACACCGGCAGAGAATACACAGTTCCTGGTATTTTTGGTAGCTGTTATTAAAGCCGTTGACGATTACGCTGATCTTCTCCGTGTATCCGTTGCAAGTGCCGGAAACGATCATCGTCTCGGAGCAAACGAGGCACCGCCTGCGATCGTATCCATCTTCCTCGGAGACGAGCTGACAGACATACTGAAATCCATTGAAAATGATACCTTCTTCAACAACAAGCATGCAGTACAGATGGATATCGGAGCAAAGGTACTTCCTCACTTCACAAAGGATACCACAGACAGAAACCGTACTTCACCGTTTGCATTTACAGGAAACAAATTTGAGTTCCGTATGCTTGGTTCCGCGGCATCTGTTGCAAACCCGAACATCGTACTGAACACTGCTGTTGCAGAGGTTCTTGCTGAATTCAGCGCAGCTCTTAAGGATGTTCCGGAAGAAGAAATGGAAAGCGCAGTACATGCACTTCTTAAGAAAACCATTGAAGAGCATAAACGCATCATCTTTAACGGAAACGGCTATACAGACGAGTGGGTTGAAGAAGCTGAGAAACGCGGTCTCTACAACCTGAAAACAACTCCTGATGCTCTTCCTCATTTCATTGCCGAAAAGAACATTGAGCTGTTTACAAAGCATGGCATCTTTACAAAGGAAGAACTCTTCTCCCGTTACGAGATCTGGCTTGAGAACTATTATAAGACCATCAACATCGAGTCCAACACTCTTGCTGAAATGATCCAGAAACAGGTAATTCCTTCTGTATATACATATGTTGAAAAGCTTGCAGATACTGCAGCTGCAAAGAAATCTGTAGTAGCTGACGTTTCTGTAGCAAGCGAAGTTGCTCTGATTTCCAAACTGAGTACACTTGCAGACACCATGGCAACGGATCTGGAAACTCTGAAAGCAGATACAGCAAAAGCTCTTGCTTCTTCTGACGATGTACTTGCATGCTCTAAGGCTTATCAGGGAACTGTTCTGGAAGACATGGAAGCTTTAAGAAAATCTGCTGATGAGGCAGAGGCTCTGATCCCGGATGAATTACTTCCATATCCGACTTATGACGAGCTGTTATTCTCTATCTGACAACTGATATCAGATAACAATTTCATACGGTAAATACAGGGGATATCCCTTATGAACTCTACTTCATAATTCATTATCGATTTCCTCATCCATTAATCACACGATACAGATATCCCCTGTTTTACATATACTTATTTTGATTTCGTAAAGGCGCGGAAGAGAATTTCCTCTCTCCTGCGCTTTTTCGTTATACTGATACCGGATAAATTCTGTCTGTTTTTCTCCTGTCCGGTATTATAAAAATCCTTCCTGTATATATCTTATATAATAGGAAAGAAAAAATTTGGAAAGGGAGTGTTACTATGTATTCTTCAGTAAACACATTATGGGTCCTCGTCGGTGCCGCACTGGTCTTCTTCATGCAGGCTGGCTTTGCAATGGTTGAAACAGGATTCACAAGAGCAAAAAACGCAGGTAATATCATCATGAAAAACCTGATGGATTTCTGTATCGGAACTCCGGTCTTCTGGCTGGTTGGATTCGGCATCATGTTCGGTGCAGGAAACGGTTTCTTCGGCAAGATCGGCGGAATCGCCTCAGAGGCAAACTACGGAAACGCAATGCTTCCGGATGGAGTTCCTTTCTGGGCATTTCTCATCTTCCAGACAGTATTCTGTGCTACCTCTGCAACTATCGTATCCGGTGCCATGGCAGAACGTACCAAATTCATTTCCTACTGTATCTACAGCTTACTGATCAGCCTCGTTGTATACCCTGTATCCGGCCACTGGATCTGGGGCGGCGGATTTATCAGCCAGATGGGATTTCATGATTTCGCAGGTTCCTGTGCCGTTCATATGGTAGGTGGTGTTGCTGCACTGATCGGTGCCATCATCCTCGGACCTCGTATCGGAAAATATTCCAAATCCGGTAAATCCCGAGCAATCCCCGGACATAACCTTACTGTTGGTGCACTTGGTGTATTTATCCTCTGGTTCTGCTGGTTCGGTTTCAACGGTGCATCCACTGTCAGCATGGAAGGCGATGCCATTGTAAGTGCCGGAAAAATCTTCGTAACAACAAACCTTGCAGCTGCCGTTGCAACTGTAACAGTTATGCTGATCACATGGATCCGCTACAAAAAACCGGATGTTTCCATGTCACTCAACGGTTCTCTTGCAGGACTGGTAGCCATCACAGCAGGCTGCGATACTGTATCTCCTACATCTGCAGCTATCATCGGAATCATTTCCGGATTCATTGTAGTATTTGGTATTGAATTCATTGACAAAGTTCTCAAAATTGATGACCCTGTTGGTGCTGTTGGTGTTCACGGTCTCAACGGTGCTTTCGGAACTCTTGCTGTAGGTCTTTTCTCTGACGGTGCAGGTACCGAGTGGAAAGGTCTCCTCACAGGCGGTGGTTTCCATGGCTTCGGTGTTCAGTTTATTGGTATGGCTATTACTATCGCATGGGTTGCTGTTACTATGACAATTATCTTCCAGGTGATCAAACACACCATCGGTCTTCGCGTTTCCGCTGAGGAAGAGATTGCAGGTCTGGATGTGAAAGAGCATGGCCTTGCAAGTGCATACGATGGATTCTTTGTACAGGATACCATGACAAAGGCTCCGACTCCAATGGGAACTTCCGTAAAAGCCCCTGTTGTAAAACACGCTCCTTCTGCTCCTGCTGAATCTGTTCCTGAGATTCCGGCAGACGGCGTACACAAACTGACAAAAGTTGTTATCATCACACGTCAGAACAAGCTGGATGAGTTTATGCAGGCCATGAACGAGATCGGCGTAACCGGTATCACTATCACAAATGTTATGGGATGTGGTGTTCAGAAGGGTGCTCCAACCTACTATCGTGGTGTTGAGGTTGACATGAACCTCCGTCCGAAGGTTAAGATCGAAATCGTTGTAAGTCTCGTACCTGTTCAGAAGGTTATTGATACTGCAAAGGCAGTTCTTCATACCGGCCAGATCGGTGATGGTAAAGTCTTCGTTTACGACATCGAAAACGTAGTAAAGATCCGTACCGGCGAGGAAGGCTTCCTGGCTCTGCAGGATACAGACGCATGATCCTCTTATAATCAAAACAGATAAAATCTTTCTACGCAATATAAACCAAATAAAAGCCAGAAAAGATCCGGAACAATTCCTTAAATGTTCCGGATCTTTTCATATATTATTCTCTTCTCAGTCTCGGCAAATTCCACCGATAATGCGCTGCCAGATACCGGATCAGGATCACCACTACCGTTCCGATCACCATAGCCGGCACTCCACCCCACAGCCTGTATATCCAAACACAGGCAATGGCACCTACAATAGATGCACAGGCATAAATATGGCGCACAAAAATATATGGCGGTACTCCTGCCATCATATCACGGATCAGACCGCCGCCAACTCCTGTGACAGTCCCAAGAAACACAAGAAAAAAAGTTCTTCCCATATATCCCTGTGAAATCCCCTTATCAACACCCATAACAGTAAACACGCCAAGTCCAACCGTATCCATCACCAGCATCACCTTATCATAGACCAGCCGGTTCCCGCCTTCCAGAAGCTCCTGTTTCCAGTACATCACTGCAAAAACAATACAGGACGTCACTGTTGCCACAATGGTATACAGCGGATCCTGAAACATTCCCGGCGGCACGATTCCCAGGATAATATCCCTGGTAGCTCCTCCTCCCACTGCAGTCACCACTCCTAGAACGCAGACCCCGAAAATATCCATTCCCCGCTGCGCTCCCACCATAGCTCCGGAAGCAGCAAACGCAATAGTTCCTGCCATCTCCAGCATAAATGTAAACATGCTCTGATAATCCATTTCCCCCTCCATGCATATCAAGCCGTATTTTTTCTCACCCTCATATCTGCATCCTGTTTTCCCTGTCTGTACATTTCCACAAGGTGCACATTTCCGCAGGGTGCAAGAAGGAACCCTGCCATGCAGGATTCCTTCTCCTATTTTCGTGATCACTATATTTTCATATTAACAGAATTTTCTCATTCTGTATATCTTTTCTTTTTGTATCTGACTTCTGTTATTCTGCTTCGATCAGAAAGCCTCGTCTTTTCAGCATATCCTGGATCATATCCAGAATCTCTTCTGACTCGGCCTCTACTTTATGATAGTGATAATCAGACGTAATATTTTTCAAAGGACTGGACTTTCCATTTCGGATGTCCTCCATAAAATTCTCAACCTGGCGTCTGGATCTGATATTCAGTTCTGCCTCAATATGTCCGTAAACTCTGTGATTCACCATTACATTGATCACTTTTCCGCCAAGATCCACAATCCCGCAGAGCTCATTTTCCAGATCTGCATCTGTATGATGCACTTTGAATATCCGGCTCACAGTATGAGGAGCATTGAAAATATATCCCCTGTTGGTGGATATCACGTCGTTCCCTTCTGCGCGTATCAGCGCAACATCCTGCACGATCACCTGTCTGCTGACCTGAAATGTTCTGGCCAGAGCACTTCCCGAGACCGGCCGGTCACTGTTTTTAATTTGATCCATGATCGCTGTCCTGCGTTCTGAACCAGTCATTTAAGTTCCCCTTTCCTGGCTGTACCTGTACTTTTTATTCCGATATCTGTCTCCTTCATTCTCGCGATATCTCCCACCCGGTTCAGATATTACCTGTTATGCCTCTGCTTCCGACAATTCTCGCTTCTTTTTTTCTGATATTCCGGATATTTCCTGTCACAGCGCTCGGTATTTTGCAAAATTCCGTGATCTTCAGGAAAGCGGATGAAGATTCTTAAGTGAAATATCAAGAATCGGTGCGGAATGTGTTAATGCACCACTTGATACATAGTCTACACCAACATCCCTGATCTTTGCAATATTTTCTTTTGTAACATTTCCGGAACATTCTGTTTTCGCTCTTCCGTCAATGAGTTTTACTGCTTCTTTCATCATTTCCGGAGTCATGTTGTCAAGCATGATGATATCTGCTCCAGCCTCAACAGCTTCTTTTACCTGAGCAAGAGTTTCCACCTCAACTTCGATCTTGCGGACAAAAGGAGCGTACTCCTGTGCCATTTTTACAGCATTTACAACGCTTCCTGCCGCTCCGATGTGATTGTCTTTCAGCAAAACTCCATCAGAAAGATTATATCTGTGGTTCTGTCCGCCGCCTACGCGAACTGCATATTTCTCAAAAATACGCATATTCGGCGTTGTTTTTCTGGTATCCAGTAAAGTGATCCCTGTTCCCTCAAGAAGAGACGCAACAGAATGTGTATAAGTTGCGATTCCGCTCATTCTCTGCAGATAATTCAGTGCTACACGCTCGCCGGAAAGAAGCACGCGGATATCTCCGGTAACTTTTCCCATTTTCTGGCCTTTTTTTACTACATCACCGTCTTTACAGAACAGCTCTACTTTTGTATCAGCATCCAGAAGCGTAAATACACGACTGAAGATTTCCAGTCCCGCAATGATTCCATCCTCTTTACAGATCAGGTCTACCTCTCCCGGAACTGCTTCTTTCATAACAGAGTTTGTGGTAACGTCTTCGCTTGAAATATCTTCTTTTAAAGCCTCCAGGATCAGATGATCTACCTGGAGTGTCATTGTAATTTTATTCATTTTACAATACCTTCTCTTTCTTAATTATCATAGCAGCCCTGTTCTCCAAAGCAAGGCTGTTCCCATCTTTCATAATACGGATATTTATATTGCAGGCTGCATTCACGCCGCACCTGCAGCACTTTTCTTTTCTGTGGAGATTGCTTTCGCCGCACGCTTTGCGAACACAAGGCTTTCCAGCAGGGAATTACTTGCCAGCCTGTTAGCTCCATGTACACCGTTGCAGCTGGTCTCTCCCACTGCATAAAGCCGGTTCATACTGGTCTTGCTGTCAGAATCCACCCAGATTCCTCCCATGAAATAATGCTGAGCAGGAACAACAGGGATACATTCCTTTGTCACATCATAGCCTTCTTCCAGACATCTCTGATAAATATTCGGAAAATGATTCAGGATCGTATCTTTATCAATATTTTCCATGGAAAGCCATACGTGATCTGTTCCTTCTTTTTTCATTTCTTCCCGGATCGCATTTGTTACTACATCTCTTGGAAGAAGTTCATTGACAAAGCGCTCTTTTTTGCTGTTATAAAGTACTGCGCCTTCTCCGCGGACTGACTCTGAGATCAGAAATCTTCGGCCTGGTCTCTTGGAGTACAGCGTTGTCGGATGGATCTGCACATAATCCAGATGTTCCAGACGCACATTATGTTTTTTCGCAATATCAAGGGCGTCACCTGTGAGATGTGGATAGTTGGTGGAATGCTCATATCTTCCTCCGATTCCACCGCTTGCCAGGATCGTATCCTGTGCATAGATTTCTACCTGGATCTCTCCACCTGGCTGGATTTCCTCCTGGATCTTCACAGCATTTCCAGCTTCCATTGCTTTCAGACGATCTCTGTTACCTTCCGCGGAAACAGCCTTTAAACCTGCACATTTGTCGTTTTCCACAAGAATATCCTGCATGGTAGTATATTCCAGAATTGTTACATTATCAAGCTTTAACACCTGCTGGAGAAGCTTTTCAGAAATTTCTTTTCCTGTGATATCTTCATGATAAAGGATCCTCGGCCTGGAATGTGCGCCTTCTCTTGTATAGGCAAAATCATCTCCATCCATCTTGAAATCCACACCATATCCAACAAGGTCATTAATGATGTCCCTGGAACCTCGGATCATAATGTCAACGGATTCTTTTCTGTTTTCGTAATGTCCTGCCTTCATGGTATCTTCAAAATAACTGTCGTAATCATTTTCATCACGGAGCACGCAGATTCCACCCTGCGCCAGGAAAGAATCGCTACTTCTCATATCCTCTTTTGTGATGATCACGATCTTTTTATCCCGCGGAAGTTTCAGTGCGCTGAACATTCCTGCAACACCTGTTCCGACGATCACTACATCTGTTTTAATTTTCATTGCATTTCGCCTCTCTGTCTCTGTTTATTTTGCCAGTTCCAGCATCCGTTCCAGCGGTTTCTTTGCTTTTTCACGAGTCTCATCTGTTACATGCACTTCATTCTCTCCTGTTTTCAGAACATGGAGAACTTTTTCCAGAAGTACTTTTTTCATGTTTTTGCAGACCGGAACCGTTTCTGTGAAGTAGAATTTTTTATCCGGGCAGGTGGTTTCCAGCTTGTACTGAACGCCGCATTCTGTGCAGATGATAAATTCTTCGTTATCGCTTTCCTGCGCATATTTAATGATCCCGGATGTGCTTCCGATATAATCAGCCTGTTTCAAAACTGTCTGCGGACATTCCGGATGAGCCAGAACCAGTGCATCCGGATGGTCCTCTTTCGCTTTTTTTACTTCTTCCGGATCCATAAATTCGTGGACAATGCAGAATCCTTCATTATAAATAAAATTTTTCTCAGGAACCTGCTCCGCAATAAAGTGTGCAAGATTTCTGTCCGGAATAAAAAAGATATTTTTGTTCGGAAGTGCCTTCACGATCTTTACTGCATTTGCGGAAGTAACACATACATCTGAAAGCTCTTTCAATGCTGCTGTGGAATTGATGTAACAGACAACTGCTACATCGTCATATTCTTCACGCACTTTGCGGATGCCTTCCTCTGTTGCCATATGGGCCATCGGACAGTCTGCATCCATTGCAGGCATCAGAACGGTTTTGTCCGGACTTAATATCTTTGCGCTCTCTCCCATAAATCCTACGCCACAGAACACGATGGTCTTCTCTTTCGCACTGGCTGCGATCTTGCTCAGATAAAAGGAATCTCCTATATAATCCGCTACATCCTGTACTTCGGGACGCACGTAGTAGTGTGCAAGGATGATGGCATCTTTTTCTTTTTTTAATTTCTGGATTTCTTCTGCAACTGTCATTATCTTTCACCTTTCCTGCAGGATTTTTTCGAATTCCTGCTTTTGCTTTCTGATCTTTATTATGCAGATGCTTCTGATCTGCTTTTTTTATTATCATGTAGCTTTTTCAAAACATCTTACACATAATACCACAGTCCTTTACATGTGACAAGACAGTTGTTTGATATATGTAAGGTTTTTGTAAAAAAGGCAGCAAAAAACACGGTTTCCACAATGAAACTTTCATCCTGGAAACCGTGTTCCTGCACGCATTCATTATTTACCCAGCAGTTCTCTTTCAATCCGCTCTCTTGCTTCCGGTGCCTGTTTATCCATCTTCTCAGGGAATCCAAACATGGAAACGCAGGCAATATTATCGCCGCCGGCTTTCGGCGCATCTGGTTTCAGCTGCTTGTTGGCGAAATCCATTTCTCTCAATGTCTCAAAAATCCCGTCAAAATCCACATCTCCTTCGCCCATAGCCAAATGCTGATGTACAGTCACATCTGCTTTTCCACGTCCATTAAGCCACGGTGGATTCAGAATATATCTGCAGTCCATAGTCTGGTTAAAAGTATCTGCAAAGAGCACATGTGTCAGCTCATCGCCTGCATATTTCAGCATGGAACGCACATCACCTTTTCCTTCATCATAGAAGAATCCATGCGGAGAAGAATATACGTATCCAAGGTTTGGAGAACGGAACGATTTCACCATATCACAAGTCTCATTATTCAGCTCGCAAAAATCATACGGATGGGACTGGATTTCTACGCGGATGCCCTCACGCTCAATCAGCGGAAGCAGCTCTTCCATGGATTTAAACCACATACCATTGCAGATTTCCTGCTGGTTCGGATCACCGGAAAGCTCTGTATTGATAACTTTTACGCCCATATCTCCTGCGATCTGTATCATACGCTTCCAGTTTGCAACCGCAAACTGCCTCTGTTCCTCTGTCGGACCGGACCAACGGTATACTACGATAAAAGAAGAAATCTCTACACCGGTTTCCCTCAAAGCCTGTCTGTATTCCTGCTCACACTCTTTCGAAAACAGCGGATGCTTATAGAATGGATTGATTCTCGGATGAGGAGACTGTTCAATATATTTGTACCCCCAATCTGCAACCTGATGAACCATACGGTTGATATCCATCTGCTTTGCAAGAACATCTACGTCAAATGCGATCTTCATGATATATTCCCTCCTTTTTCCTCTTCTTTATTTCGGATATAATCCAGGATCAGACCGGCAGCTCCGGCAGCTCCTGTTTTGGATACATTGATCACCATATCATAATAATGGGGATCGTCTCTGCGGATTCCGGTAAACTTCTCATAGTATTCATTTCGGATCTGATCACGTTTTTTCAGCTCTCCAAGAGACTGACCTTTATAATATTCCTGTCCCTCTTTTTCCCGGTAATCATCATCTGCATAAACGAAAAAGCTGTATGTATGCGGCTCTCCACGAAGCACATAGTTGGCACATCTTCCCAGGAATACACCTGGCCTTCTCTCAGAAAGCTCACGGATGATCCGACTCTGCACTTCAAACATCTGAACACCTGTATAATCTGCTGCCGCACCTGCCGATGAATGTCCATACGGGGAAAACGTAAGCTCAGAATCCTCATAATTGTAAGAATCCAGATACTGCTTTACGCTTTCCAGATCTGCTTTCTCCATACCGAACTTTTCTGCCATAAGACAGATGATCTGGCGGTCATAAACCTTGCAGTCCAGTGCTTTTGCAACATCCTCGGCAATCTTTCTTCCACTGCTGCCATACAGTCTTCCGATTGCCACGTTGATCCGGTTTCCGGAAGCTTCCGGTAATGGCATGGACTGGATCTCGCCCTGTACAGATGCAGTTTTTTCTCCGGCTTCTCTCTGGATCAGCTCTCTCATCATCCTGTCATAAACTTTATCCAACTGATAGCAGGCTGCGATCACAAACATCACTACCCAGATTGCTATCGGAACATACAGATAAAATCCCTTAATCACACGGATGGCTTCAGCCGACTGCTCCGCTGCTGTTGCCTTTGTTCCATCAAAATATGCTGCAGAAAGAATTCCTCCCATAATAGCAGAAGTCAGTCCTGAACCTGCTTTCTGGCCCATGCTCATAGATGAAAACATCAGACCCTCCACACGCTTGCCTGTTTTCCACTGGCCATACTCAATGGCATCACTTGGAAGAGAATACTGCACGCCATAAAACGGTGCGATTCCGATTCCTCTCATAATACAGGTTACAACGCCAAGAGAAACGCTGGTAATGTTCATCAGAAACAGAAGCTGTCCTGCAACCCCCAGGATACAGCCGGCACAGATGAGATTTCTTTTTCCATAGCGTGGAAGCACCTTCGGCAGAAGGGCAATTCCTGCCACAGTTGCCAGTTTCTCCGCTGCGGAAAGAGGCATGACAAGGTCTACATTTCCAAGTACATACTGACAATAATAGGTAAGATCCGTTCCGATAATGATCTGATATGCGGTATAAAAGATCATCAGCCCCAGAGCAATGAGAAAATACCGGTTAGTAACAGTTGCTTTAAATGCTTCCGCAAAAGGAATATCTTCCTTTTCCTGTTTTGCTGCTGAAACACGCTCTGTACAGACCATGTAAGTATTCACAAGTACACCGACAGAAATGATCGCATAGCCAGCAGTTACCAGGATCCAGGCCATCTGCTGATTGCCTGTAATATTTGCCACGATATTGATCAGCGGCAGCGTAAACGCAGTAATGATCATACTTGCCGTAATAGACAATACCATGCGAATATTGCAGATCACATCACGCTCACGGCGATCACGGCTCATCAGAGATCCCAGTGCATGGAATGGCTGGCTGATGGCAGTGTATACAACCGTATTCATGATATTATAGGTAACAAAAGCATAAATGATCTTTCCCATATTTCCTATCGGCGGCATGGTGAACAGAAGCACCGCTGCCAGCGCATAGGGAACCGCAAGTCTTAAGATCCAGATCCTGGCTTTTCCATACCTGGAATGAGTCCGGTCGATAATAGTTCCCATCAGCACATCTGAAAATCCGTCAAAAATACGGGACAAAAGCATGATCATTCCTACTGCACCTGCTGATATTCCAACAACATTGGTATAAAAATAGATCAGCAGTGTTGTAGTCATGGTATACATCAAGGTCAGTGCCGGATCGCCAAAGCAATATGCCAGTTTTTCCGACAACGGAACCTTGATGAATTCATTCAAGTCTTTCCCCTTCTGCTTATAATTCAACAATTCAGGGATTCCCTTACCAGCCATAGTATCTACCTCCTATCGGTTTAAGGTCGGACCTTTCTGAATGAATTATCCGAAATATTCCTGTACAAAATCTCTGGTGACTTCTGCAGCTTTTTTCACATTATCCTCATGGCTCATTGCGTAGTACTCCGGACGGAACTCTTCGATAGTGCATACACCGTCAAAGCCAATCTCCTTCAGTGCTGCTGCGATTCCCACATGATCTACAACACCTTCACCCGGCCACAGTCTCTTATCGTCTCCGCAGGAGCCAAGAGGAAGATCCTCACAGTCATTTAAATGGTATGCAAAAATCTTCTTGCCATCAGCAGCTCTCAGGTCCTCAATGCGGGAGCACATCTCATGGAAATGGAAGGTATCCACGGTAACGCCTACATTATCTCTGTCTACTGCTTTTACCACATCATAGGCTGTTCCAAACTGGTTGATGGAGCAGTTCGGTGCACCACAGAACTCCAAGGAGATCTTCATATCCGCGCCAACCTTATCGGAAAGATAACGAAGACGTGCAACTGCTTCTTCTTTGATCTCACTGACAGATTTGTCTTTTACATCAAAACTTGGAACTGTGATCAGCATTTTCATTCCGATAGCTTCGGAAACCTTCAGAATAAAATCAACTTCGTCGTCAATCTCTTTTTCCCCTGCCTCATCTCTCTGGTTAAAGAAGATCAGAGTGTTATATGCCCATGGTTTCAGATGATGGTTCTTAAACCAGTCTGCCAGTTCCTCTAGTGTATGCTCTTTAAGATAATCCTTTACACAGTCAAAGCGGATTTCAATATAATCAAAGCCATATTTCTCACACATCTCCAGGTCTGCCATAAGAGACTGTCCTTTACATTCCAGTGCAGTTGCTTCATTAAATCCTAATTTCATCTTCAATACCCTCCATATATTTTTACTTTTCAGTCGATTATTCTGATCGATCTCACCGGAGGATTTCCGCTGCAGCTTCTGTAAAACTGTAGCGGAATCGGACTCTGCCGGTGACTGCCGCCGCAGGCACATTGGGAAAGCCTGCGACAATAAGCTGGTATGATAACTCACACTTGATGAGGTGGAGTTCGTAATATATATTTATTTATAAAATTCCGGCTTCTCAACTGCTGTGACGATCTTCTCGATCTGACCGGTTTCCTGCGCTTTTACAAGAGCATCTGCAGTGATCGCTGCCAGGTATCCATCCCATGCATTCGGTCCTGTGATTACTCCTGCCTCTGCGTTGTCAACCCAGTCCTGAACTTCTTTATCATAAGCGTCTTTAAATCTTACGAAGCAGTCTGTGTCAATGGCACTGGATACTGCTGCATTTTTACGGATAGACGGATAAGCCGGCTGTGCCATTTTCAGCGCGCCATCCTCACATACAACTTCACAGTTGATGTCATATCCGAACTTGCAGTTTACAAATACTTCCACATCAATGCAAACGCCTTTTTTTGTACGGAGCATCATGATCTGCGGATCTTTCAGTTCGGAGTGAGAATATTTTGTCACTCTTGGCATTACTACCTGTGCGGATTCATACTCGTCATCTACAAGCCAGTGAAGAACATCGATCTCATGTATTGCGGTATCGTGCACAGCCATCGGTGTATTATAATTGGTTCCTACCTCCGGATTTCTGTGTGTACAGTGAAGGATCAGCGGCTCGCCGTATTCACCGGTTGCAAGTGCTTCCTTGATCTGCTGATATCCCTTATCATAACGTCTCATAAATCCGAGCTGGATAAGGTGTTTGCCGGCTGCCTCCTCTGCCTTTACCACTTTCAGACAGTCCTCAGCAGTTGTACATAATGGTTTCTCACAGAAAATTCTCTTGCCGGCCTCGATTGCCTGAAGAAGGGAATCTACATGTGCAAAGCCCGGAGATACGATAAATACTGCATCTACGTTCTCTGCATTAATGAGTTCCTTACTGTCTGCATAAACTTTTGCTCCGCAGATCTGGGCTGCTTTCCTTGCGCTTTCCTCAAATACATCTGAAACAGCTACCACTTCCGCTCCCTGGATTTTCTCTGTCAGTCTTCTGATATGATCTCTTCCCATTCCACCGCATCCGATAACTCCAACTCTTAACATTTTAAATTCCTCCGTTCATTTTATTATTTTGTTTGTTTTTCGTTTCTGTTCTGTTCTTGATGATGCTATATTATCATTTTGTGCACGTGAACGCAATATCCTTTTTGTACAAATTTTCTGATTCAATTTTATGCGTTTTCACAATTCGTTACTTAATTTACAATTTTCTGTTGATTTTTCAAGGGTTTTTAGACGTTTTTTTAATTATGCAGCTAACAGCAAGTGCTATCTTCCCTGTTCTTTATGTTAATTATGTAACGTTTTGATGTGTGCACCAGAACGCACTTCTTTCTTTTCCCTTATACCCCACTATAGTTTACGGAGAATATTGTTGTGTTTTCACACATAAAGAGTTATAATCGTAGATAGATTTATAAAAAATGAACAAGAGCATTTCATTTTCTACGGAAATAAGATGTTTCAGAAAGGAATTACCCCTATGAGCGATTATAATTTAGAAACCAAATGTATCCATTCTGGCTACACTCCTTCCAAAGGTGAGCCGTGTGCACTACCAGTTTATCAGAGCACTACCTATAAGTATGATACAACAGATGAAATGGGACAGTTATTTGACCTGAAAGCTGACGGATATTTCTACACCCGTCTCCAGAATCCAACCAATGATGCAGTCGCTGCGAAGATTGCTGATCTTGAAGGCGGTGTTGCTGCGATCCTGACTTCTTCCGGGCAGGCAGCTAACTTCTATGCAGTATTTAACATCTGTGAAGCAGGCGACCATGTTGTTGCAGCTTCCACAATTTACGGTGGAACGTTCAATCTTCTTGCTGTTACCTTTAAGAAGCTGGGAATTGACTGCACATTCGTTGATACAGATGCCAGCGAGGAAGAGATCGCAGCTGCATTTAAGCCGAATACGAAGGTTCTTTTTGCAGAGACTATTGCCAACCCTGCCCTTGTTGTTCTTGATATTGAGAAATTTGCACGCGTTGCACATCAGAACGGCGTGCCGCTTATTGTGGACAACACTTTTGCCACGCCGGTAAACTGCCGTCCGTTCGAGTGGGGTGCTGATATCGTTACTCACTCTACCACCAAATATATGGACGGACATGCTGTTCAGGTTGGCGGTGCCATTGTTGACAGCGGAAACTTTGACTGGGATGCTTACGGACATAAGTATCATGGTCTGACAGAGCCGGATGAATCCTACCACGGTGTAATATACACCAAACAGTTTGGTAAAAAAGCCTATATCACCAAGGCTACATCTCAGCTGATGCGTGATCTTGGCTCTATTCCGTCTCCAATGAACTGTTTTCTTCTGAATCTCGGACTGGAGACACTTCCGCTCCGTATGGAACGCCACTGTTCCAATGCACAGAAGATCGCCGAGTACCTGAATGCCCACAAAAAAGTTTCTCACGTAAACTATGCCGGTCTTCCAGATGACAAATATCATGCACTGGCACAGAAATATATGAAAAACGGTCAAACCTGCGGTGTTATCTCCTTTGAGCTGACCGGCGGCCGTGATGCAGCAGTCCGTTTTATGGACAGCCTGAAGCTTGCCACAATTGCTACCCATGTTGCCGCTTCTATTACCATGGTCCTTCATCCGGCCAGCCATACTCATCGTCAGATGAACGACGAACAGCTGGTTGAAGCAGGGGTTTCTCCTGGAATGATCCGTCTTTCCATTGGTATTGAAAATGCGGATGATATTATCAAAGATCTGGATCAGGCACTTGAGAACGCCTGATAAAACATATTCGGGGAAGTGTCCGTAATTGCGGATACTTCCCTGTTGTTTCCGATATAGGCTCTGTTTATTTTTACTTTGTATTTGCTTTCATGTGTTCGATCACTTTTTTCCAGGTTGATGCTCCGCAAATACCATCTGCTGAAATTTTCACATTTTTCTGGAATGTTTTTAATGAAGCTTCGGTTTTCGCACCAAAAGATCCATCAACAGTCACTCCTAACATAGCCTGCAGCATGGATACGGAAGTTCCTTTGCTTCCTTTCCTGATAACAGGGAGCTGTATGCTGATTTTTTCTGTAAGTACAGACGTTTTTGCTGCTGATCTTATTGTTTTCGGGTTCTTCTGTGTGTCTTTTTTCTGTCCTGTTTCTATTTTTCCCATACTCTGCCCTGTCTTCATATATGCATCTGTTTTTTTCAAAAATTCCGACCACTTCCCTTCATCCATTAATCTTCTGGGGCAATGTTTTCCAGAAGCATCGTAATGCCTTTTCAGCCTGTCAGTCTTCCATCCATACTGCTTCAGCAAAAGAGCCGCCAGCTGTTCTGTCTTGTCTACAGCTGTGTAATAATCAGTTTCCGGATTCACACAGATCTCGATGCTGATAGAATTTCTGTTCGTGATGCCGTATTTTCCTTTTCCGTCACCTACAGCCCAGGCTCCGTCGCTGTGATCCAGAGTCTGATATATGGATTTAGAATCTACATAATAATGCACAGTACCGGCCAGATTACCATTTTTCATCGCTGTTGCATGGGCTTTGGCATCTGCCCCCTTACTCCAGTTATCCGTTTCGTGGATCACAATATATGCCGGCCTATTCTGGCCGATATAACAATTCTTTTTGCTGATCATTTTTATGATATTCATATAATTCTCTTTTTTCATCTTTCTCTTTATCATATGCAGTTATTCATCTTTTTCCAACTGTTTGATCAGCTGATTTACATATGTAGAAAGTCCTGCTACCAGGATTCCCTGTGTTACAGATGTAAATACCGCCATGGCAATGTCCTGGCCACCAACACAGGAGCAGGTGGCAAATACATAAATCCCACATATAAGAATCCCTGCACTTCCCAGTATCAGCGGAATATATTTATCCTTCACAGTCTGGGCTTCCTTCAGTGCGATTCCCATAAAATACAAAGCAACTGCTGTAATCAGCAATTCCGGTTTAATATAATTCACAAGTGCTTCCATAAATAACCTGCCACTGCAGCTTTATTTTATTTTATGAACTTTTCTGAAATTTGTTTCACAAATTCTTCAAAATCGCATCACGCTTTGCATAAAAAAAAGGCTGCAAACCCTAGAGTTTACAGCCTTTCCCACTATTTTTCGTTATCTGAAATTAGAACTTACCAGCGTCAGCAGCTTCCTGTACGGAAACAGCTACAGCAACTGTCATACCAACCATCGGGTTGTTTCCAGCACCGATGAGACCCATCATCTCTACGTGAGCTGGTACGGAAGAAGATCCTGCGAACTGAGCGTCAGAATGCATACGTCCAAGTGTATCAGTCATACCGTAGGAAGCAGGACCTGCTGCCATGTTGTCCGGGTGAAGTGTACGTCCTGTACCACCGCCGGAAGCAACTGAGAAGTATTTTTTACCTTTCTCGTTGCACTCTTTTTTGTATGTTCCTGCTACCGGATGCTGGAAACGAGTCGGGTTTGTGGAGTTTCCTGTGATGGAAACGTCAACGCCCTCTTTCCACATGATAGCAACACCTTCCGGAACACTGTTTGCGCCGTAGCAGTTAACTTTTGCACGAAGTCCCTCTGAATAGGATTTACGGAATACTTCTTTAACCTCGTTCTTATATGGATCATACTCTGTCTCTACATATGTAAAGCCGTTGATACGGGAGATGATCTGAGCAGCGTCTTTACCAAGACCGTTCAGGATGACACGAAGAGGTTTTTTACGAACTTTGTTTGCTTTCTCAGCAATACCGATAGCACCCTCAGCTGCTGCGAAAGACTCATGTCCTGCAAGGAAGCAGAAGCAGTCTGTCTCTTCCTCAAGAAGCATTTTTCCAAGGTTTCCATGTCCAAGACCTACTTTACGTGTGTCTGCAACGGATCCCGGAATACAGAATGCCTGAAGTCCCTCTCCGATAGCTGCTGCTGCATCAGCTGCTCTTCTGCAGCCTTTTTTGATTGCGATCGCTGCACCTACAGTGTAAGCCCAGCAAGCGTTCTCAAAACAGATAGGCTGGATTTTCTTTACCTGATCGTAAACATCAAGTCCAGCATCTTTTGTAATTTTTTCAGCTTCTTCGATAGAGCTGATACCATAGCTGTT
>ERZ827471.378-NODE-378-length-41880-cov-4.498290_pt1 | contig 41880 bp, 40 predicted proteins | sample MGYA00519772_ERZ827471 | MGnify/ENA primary metagenome ERZ827471 (study PRJEB31778, sample SAMEA3449315) | human gut metagenome | biome: human gut; feature: human-associated habitat; material: faeces | place: United Kingdom | collected 2010/2012 ...
GCATCAGCCTCAAGAGCATGACCAATCTCATCCCCGAGGAAAAGGCTCAGAAGGCTCTGGCAGAAAAGAACTAAATCCCATCAGATACAAAAATACCGGCTGTGCATTCAACACAGCCGGTATTTTTATGTTCAGATATTACTCAAGGCCGATCTGCCGGGCGTACTCTTCCAGCAGTTCCCGCTCGAGGAAGGGGGTCTTGACGCCCTCGCGGTCACGGTAAGTCTCATGGCCCTTGCCGATGACGGCGATAAGGTCGCCCTCCTGTGCGTGGTCAACAGCATAATGCAGGGCGTCGAGACGGTCGGGGATCTCCACGAACTTTGCGTCCGGGTTGCCCTTGTTCATGCCCACGCGGATGTCGGCGATGATGTCTTCCACCTTCTCAAAGCGGTTGTTGTCCTCCGTGAGGATGGAGAAATCGGCCATCTTGGCACAAATTTCGCCCATGCCGTAGCGGCGCAGCTTGGAGCGGTTGCCGCCGCAGCCGAACACCACCACGAGACGGTGGGGATTGTAGGCCCGCAGAGTCGTGAGCAGGCTCTCGGTGGAGACTTCGTTGTGGGCGTAGTCCAGCAGGATGGTGAACTTCCTGCTGATGGGGACCAGCTCCACGCGGCCCTTGACCACACAGCGGCCCAGACCTTCGTGGATGGCCTCATCGGGCAGGCCCAGCACCTTGCCCACAGTGAGAGCGGCCAGCGCATTGTAGACGCTGAACTCACCGGGCATATTCACCTTGACGTCCATATCGTCCTTGCCGGAGACATGGAACTGGACGCCGAGGAAGTCATGGGTGCGGAGCAGCTGGTAAGTACCGGCGCGGTAGTCGGCCTTCTCGCTGTAGCCGTAGGTCACAAGCTTGCAGGTGTGGCCTTCCAGCAGGGCCTCGGTGTTCTCGTCGTCGATGTTCACGACGCCGGTGGTGCAGCGCTTGAAAAGCTGACCCTTCCAGCTGCGGTATTCCTCAAAGGTCTTGTGCTCGCCGGGGCCGATGTGGTCGGGCGAGATGTTCGTGAAGACGCCGATGTCGTAATGGATGCCCGCCACGCGGTCCATCATGAGGCCCTGACTGGACACCTCCATCAGCGCCGTATCGCAGCCGGCGTCCAGAAACTCCCGGAAAGTCTTCTGCAGCTCATAGCTCTCAGGGGTGGTGTTAGCCGTCTCCTGATGGTGGCCGAGGAAGTAGATGCCGTTGGTGCCGATCATGCCCACCTGCGGCCTGCGGCTTCCAGCACGCTCTTTATCATTTGGGAGGGGGTGGTCTTGCCCTTGGTACCGGTGACACCGATCATGGTCATCCGGCGGGAGGGGTTGCCGAACAGGTTGCCGCTCATGAGTGCCAGCGCATAGCGGCTGCTCTCCACCTTCAGCACGGCAGCACCGGGGACGGTGGAAAGGTCGATGTCGTGCTGGACCACCAGCGCCGTCACGCCGTCGGCCACGCACTGGGCGGCGTAGTCGTGGCTGTCCCGCTGGGTACCCACGATGCAGACGAAAAGTCGGCCCGGGGCCGCCTTGCGGCTGTCGTAGATGATGTCCTCGATGTCAAGTTCAAGGCTGCCCTGCACCAGCGTATAGGACACGCCCTCCAACAGTTGTTCCAGTTTCATCGTTCAAATGCTCCTTATTGCTGTTCTGCCGCTGCGGCAGTAGGGTCTTCGGCGGGCGCGGCTTCCGCGCCCTCAGTATCGGGTTCGGTGCCGGAGGCTTCCTCCGGCTGGCTCTCGGCTTCTGCCTCCGCCGGGGCGACAGGCTCTTCCGGGGCCGTCCAGCCCGAGGGCAGGGTCGGCTCACCCTGTGCGAAGCGGAATTTGCGGCTGGAAGAGGCGCTCAGGTGGCTCAGATCCAGCATACCGGTGTCGGTGGGCGAGCAGCCCTTGCCGTCCTCGTTGAGCAGGACATACTTTGCCAGCCGGAGTTTGTAGTCCAGCTCATTCAGGGTACCCAGAAGCACGCTGATGCGGCCCTGATACAAAAACGCCATCTGCTCCGGGTCCTCGAACTCGATGCGGGTGACATCCGCCCCCAGCTCACTGCTGTCCAGTGCGGTCAGCAGAGTGTTCAGGGACTCGAGCCGCTTATCCGTGGGCGGTCCGGCCTCGCTGGATGCGGCGCTGTCAGACGCCGCGCTGTCCGAAGACGCGCCGGACGGTCCTGTCTCAAATTCCAGCTGTGTACCCGGCGTCGTGGACACCGGCTCGCCGCCGCAGAGGATGATAAGATCCGGCTGGGCCGAATCCTTATCCAGTATCTTCAGTCCCGCAGAAAGGCTCAGCCAGCCGCCGGACGTCTGCATGGCGTAGACGGCAGTGGCCGCGTTGGTCCGCACCACTACGGTGTTAGGGTAATCCCGCTCCACCCGGATATTTTCCAGCAGCGGGAACTGCGGTCGGTGATGGCCCAGGAGAAGACCAAACTGGAGGCCTACTTCCCCCTGGGCCACGGAAGCACGGCCCTGCTCACCCATCCGGTGGTCACCGCTCTGGGGGAGAAGTATCGCAAGACAGCCGGGCAGATTCTCCTGCGCTTTGAGGTACAGGAGGGGTGCATCGTCCTGCCCAAGTCCACCAATCTCCAGCACATGGCGGAGAACCTGGAGATTTTTGACTTTGCCCTCACCCCGGAGGAGATGGATCAGCTCCACGCCCTGGACACCGGCAAGGGTTCCCACGACCCCGACGCACCTGGGGTGGCAGAAATGCTTCTCTCCGCTTACGACGTACACGCATAACCAGGCGCACAGCGGAACGCCGCGCCGGTCCCCCCAAGGGCCGGCACGGCGTTCCCTTCTTTCTCTCAGCGTATTGACAGGATTTGCATTCTGTGCCAAAATGCTTGGGTGCCATTCTCCCAGGAGAGAATGCAACCGGATACCATTCCCGGCGGGGCACACCCCTGCCGTGACGTTTTCATACGCAAAGGAGGTCTGCCACTATGGCACCCTATGAACCTGTCACCCAAGAGATCCTTGCCCAACTGGAGGCCATCGCCCCCGGCCGGGTTACTGCCGGCGAGGACGTAAACCCCGACTACGGGCGGGACGAAATGCCCATCTACGGCGTCCACATGCCGGAGGCGGCGGTGGAAGTCCTCTCCACGGAGGAGGCCGCTGCCGTGGTGAAGCTGTGCTACGACCACAACATCCCCGTCACCACCCGGGGCGCCGGCACGGGCCTGGTGGGGGGCTGCGTCCCTCTGTACGGCGGGGTGGTGCTGGTCACCACCCGGATGAACCGCATCCTGGACTATGACCTGGAGAACTTCACCGTCACCGTCCAGCCCGGGGTTCTGCTCCAGCAGTTGGCGGAGGACGCCCTGTCCCACGGCTGCCTCTATCCCCCCGACCCGGGAGAGAAGCTGGCCACCCTGGGGGGAAATGTCTCCACCAACGCCAGCGGCATGCGGGGGGTGAAGTACGGGGCCACCCGGGACTATGTGAAGGCCATGACCGTGGTCCTGCCCACCGGAGAGGTCACCCGGTTCGGCTCCTCCGTGTCCAAGACCAGTTCGGGGTACAACCTGCTCCAGCTGATGATCGGGTCCGAGGGGACCTTGGGGGTCATCACGGAGCTCACCTTAAAGCTCATCCCCGCTCCAGCAGCCATTGTCAGCCTGGTGGTCCCCTTTGAAAACCTGGCCGACTGCATCTCCACGGTGCCCAAGCTCCGTCAAAGCGGTTTGAACCCCCAGGCCATCGAGTTCTTTGAGAAGGAGATCCTCATCACCTCGGAGGCCTACCTGGAAAAACAGGTCTTCCCCCGGGTGGTGGAGGGCACCCAGGTGGGGGCCTACCTGCTCATCACCTTTGACGGGGACTCGGAGGCCGCCTTGGAACCGGTGATCGAAACCGCAGCGGAGCTCCTGCTGGAGGCAGGCGCCCTAGACGTGCTGGTGGCGGACACGCCCCCCAAACTCAAGGAGGCCTGGGCCGCCCGGTCCTCCTTCCTGGACGGCATTGAGGAGCAGACCGACCTGCTGGACGAATGTGACGTGGTGGTGCCGGTGACCAAGATTCCCGACTACGTCCTCTTTGCCGACCAGCTGGCCCAGGGGTACGACTTCCGCCTGCAATACTTCGGCCACGCTGGAGACGGGAACCTGCACATCTACACCTGCTCCAACGACATGGAGCGGGAGGAATTCCTCCGGCAGGTGGACGACTTCATGTCCCAGCTCTACGCCAAAACCATGGAGCTGGGCGGGCAGATCTCCGGAGAGCACGGCATCGGCCGGGGGAAGGTGAAGTACCTGGCCCAGGCGGTGGGTCCCACCAACCTGGCCCTGATGCAGGGCATCAAGCAGGTCTTTGACCCCAAGGGCATCCTGAACCCGGGCAAGGTGTGTCCCACTGCCTAACTTTTTCTTCTTAACAGGTATAGTCCTCCCTGTTTTTGGCAGACTACCCATGTACCCAAAGGGTAACTCCAACGGAAGAGGTGATCTGCCATGACCAACAAGGAACTGCTGTACGTGGAAGACGTGCTGGGCCACGAGAAACACTTCCAAAGCCAGTGCCGGGAAACCGCCCGGCAGCTCCAGGACCCGGAGCTGAGACAGTGCGTAGAGCAGATGGCAAAGAAGCATCAACAGATTTTTCAGCGGTTTTTCGGCCTGCTGTAAGGGAGGGGTGCCAGAATGAACGACAGAAGTTTCATGGAAACCATGTTGCTGCTGGAGAAGGGGGCCTGTGACCTCTTCCTCCACGGGACCATTGAGTCCGCCACCAGCAGCGTCCACCAGGCCTTCAGCACCGCGCTGAACGACTCCCTAGCCATGCAGGACGCCCTCTATGACCAGATGGCAGACAAGGGCTGGTACCCCACCCAGCAGGTGGAGCAGGCCAAGGTGGCCGCCGTCAAGCAGAAGTTTTCCGCCCAGGCCCAGTGAGGGCTGGCGGAACACAGGATGCAACAAGCCGACCAGACAGCATCTCAATCACGCACGGGGAGCCAGCGTAAACGTTGGCTCCCTGTTGTCGTATCTGCGGACCCAAAACGCGGCAGGACGTAGCGCCCTGCCGCGTTTTTTCCTGGTTTTGGTTTTTGTTACGAGGCCAAAATCTTTCCGTCCTCGATGCGCACCATCCGGTCGGCCAATTGGGCGATCTCGGGGTTGTGGGTGATCATCACGATGGTCTGGTGGAAGGTCTGGCTGGTGGTTTTCAGCAGGGCGATGACGTCCTCGCTGGTCTTGGAGTCCAGGTTGCCGGTGGGCTCATCGGCCAGTAGGATGGCGGGTTTGGAAGCCAAGGCCCGGGCGATGGCCACCCGCTGCTGCTGGCCGCCGGAGAGGTTCCCCGGCAGGCTGTCCAACTTGCGCTCCAGGCCCAGGAGGCGGACGACCTCCATGATGAAGGCCCGGTCGGGCTTCTGCCCGTCCAGGGTGAGGGGGAAGACGATGTTCTCCCACACCGTGAGGACAGGGATGAGGTTGTAGTTCTGGAAGACGAAGCCGATCTTCTTCCGGCGGAAGATGGTGGCCTGCTCCCCGGTAAGCTGGGTCAGGTCGGTGCCGCCCACCTGGATGCTCCCCTCGGTGGGGGTGTCCAGCCCACCCAGCATGTTCAGGAGGGTGGACTTGCCGCTGCCGGAGGTGCCGATGATGGCGGTGAACTTGCCCCGCTGGATGGCCAGGTCCACCCCGTCCAGGGCGCGGACCATGGTCTCCCCCTTGCCGTAGTACTTTTTCAGGCCCTTGGCCTGCAGGATGATGTCGTTTGTCATGGTTGGGTTCCTCCTTTTCTCATTCGGCGATCCGAAGCTGCTCAACGATGCTGCCCCGGTGGAACTGTCGTAGGGCCCACACGGGGACCAGGGCTGCCACCACCAGAAGCACCACGCAGGCGACCAGGGCAGGCAGCAGGGTAAAGTGGAAGGTGAAGTACCAGATGGCACTGGTGAGCCCCTGGACCAGGGTGAAGGCCAGCACCACCGAGAAGACCAGCCCCAGCAGGCAGCCGCCTAGGGCATAGAAGAGCCCCTCATGGACCAGCATGCTCCGCAGTTGGCGGCGGGTCATGCCGATGCTCTGCATGGTGGCAAACTCGTGGCGGCGGATGAGGATGGTGGTCACCAGGGTGTTGATGAGGTTGAGCACCCCCGCCACCCCGAAGATGATCCCCAGCAGGTTCCCCACCAGGCGGATGGTGGTCTGGGTGCCCTGGGCTGCCTCCCGGGCGGACTGGGCAGAGGCATAGGCCACCGAGGGGTCTACGTTGTTCACGTAGTTTTCCAGAAAGTCGGTCATAGCCTCCTGCTGGTCCTCGGCCACGTTGAAGGAATACTTGTACACCGTGGGTTCGTCGTAGATCTGGGTGTAGACGCTGGTGGGCAGGTAGAGGTACAGGCCATCCCCGCCCACTTCCACGGGACCATTGCTGGTAAAGCCAATCTCTTGATCATCCCCATTGATGGCCGCCTTGGCTAGGATGGGCAGGTCCAGGATGGGTTCCCCATTTTTGTAAACGGTAATGGTGTCCCCCACTTCTGCCATGTCCAGGCGTTCGTCGATTTCGGCGGTGCCGAAATCGGCCAACGTACCAACCACAACCCCTTCCCCCTGTTCCATTTTCTGATAAAGGGCGTGGGCATCGGTCTCCCCTTCCTGGAGGTTCATCCGGGCCAAGGCAGTCTCTTCCAACCCATAGACATTACACATTGGCCGCCCATCGTCCCCTGTCTTCAGGATAAAACCGTCCTTCGCGGTATAGACGATCGGATCCCCATTCGCGTCCACGTCTGCCTTTTCCAGGTCTACAGGAATATCATAGGTCACGTTGCTGTCCTCTCGGGTGTTCTTGTACACTGCGGAGGCATCCTCCACCCCGGGCTGGGCATCGATGGCAGCCATCAGGTCCTGGGACAGGCCCTGGTCCCGGCGGGTGAAGCCCTCCTGACCGTTGACGCTGGCGGCGTTCACAACGGCAAAGTCCGTGCGGATGCTGTAGGACACCTGCTTTTCCACGTCCACACTGCCGGCAGCCACCCCGGCGCTGTTGAGCAGGACCACGCAGAGCATCATGGAGACCATGATGAAGGCAGTGCGCCGCTTGTTCCGGCCCAGGTTGGACCAGGCCAGCCGGGAGAGGGAGGCGCTCTCGGCACTCTTCCGGGTTTTCCGTTTGCCGACCTCCCCCTCTACGAAGCGAAAGGCCTCAATGGGCGGGATGTTGGCCGCCACCCGGGCGGGCTTGCGGGTACTGAGGAAGACGGTGAGGGCAGCCAGAACAGCGGCGGCCACAAAGATCAAGGGGTGGGGCGTGACGTTCACCGCAATGTTTTGGTAGGACACCGCCAGCACCCCCATCACCTGAGGAAGCGCCGCCCGGCCCACGAAGAAGCCCAGGAGCAGCCCCAGGGGGATGCCGATGCAGGCCAGCCACAGGGCCTGGCGGTTGATGAGGCGGCGGACCTGCTTGCGGCTCATGCCGATGGTACGGTACAGGCCGTAGCGGCGGATGTCCTGCATGACGGCGATGTCAAAAACATTGTAGATCAGCAGGTACCCACAGAAGATGAAGAGGACCACCAGGGCCGCCCCCATGGCCAACACCGGCAGGGAGGGGGTGGGGTTGGTGACGGTGTTCACCACGGCGGGCAGGGAATTGGCGGCGCTGGCGTCCTCCGGGTCGCCCCCTACGCTGCGGGCCCAATCGTCCATGGCATCCTGGAGGCCTACGGTGCTGGTAGCCACAATGTCCGACCAGTAGGTGCCCACCATCTCCCGGTCTGTGGCGAAGGTGTTTTGGAAGAGGTCCGGGTAGGCATCCCGGAAGGCGGTGCCCACCACCATGGTGCTCACCTGGTCGTTGGTGGCCTCATACCAACCGGAGACCACCATGTCCAGGGTGTAGGTCTGCCCCCGAGCGGTGAACTGGATGGTCACCGGGGCCCCCACCTCCGCCTGGCTCCCCAGGTCCTCCAGGGCGGCATCGGAGGCCACCACCTCGTTGGCGGCCTGGGGCATGCTGCCGTGGCTGGGGTTGCAGAAGAGGAGCTCGGCCTCGGTCTCGTCCATCACGTCCAGCTCCACGTTATGGCGGGTGGTGTTTTCCAGAAAGCCCACGGGCATCCGCAGGCCGTACTCTGCCACGAAGTCTGCCTGGCCCAGGGCCTCGTACTGCTGGGCGGTCATGTTCCGGAAGTCCCCGTCCGACTTACTCCCCTTCTGCACCTGCATGGTGAGGGTCATGGACTCCATGGCCCCCAGGGCGATGGTGGCCACAGAGGTGAAGAGGAGGGCGGTGAGGGCAATGGCCAGCACCGCCATGAGGTTCCTGGTCCGGCTGGCGGCAAAGCTTCGCCGGGTCAGCAGTTTCAGCATTGGGTTCATGTGGTTTTCTCCCTCCTTGTTGTTGCTGAGGATAGCATACCAAGGGAAAGTCACATTCCCGGCACATCTGTGGTACACTTTTGTACCTTTTGGGCCTAGTTTCGCCTCAGCAAAAAAGGCCCCCGGCTGGGGGCCCTTGGGCAGAGAGGGGCTCAGGCCACCACCCGGCCGTCCTGAAGGCGGGTGACCCGGTCGGCAATCTGGGCCAGTTCCTCGTTGTGGGTGATCATGATGAGGGTTTGATGGAAGGTCTCGGCGGTGAGCTTCAGCAGCCCCGCCACGTTCTGGGTGGTTTTGGCATCGAAGCTCCCGGTGGGCTCGTCCGCCAGGAGAAGGGCGGGCTTGGTCATCAGGGCCCGGGCGATGGCAGTGCACTGCTGGGCCCCGCCGGAGAGGGTGTGGGGCAGGGCATCCAGCTTTCCTGTGAGCCCCAGCAGGCGGGTGATCTCCCGGAAAAAGTCCCAGTCCGGGCGGGCGTCATCCAGAGCCAGGGGGAAGAGGATGTTTTCCTGGACGGTGAGTTCCGGCACCAAATGGTTCCCCTGAAAGACAAAGCCGATCTTGCGCCGGCGGTAGACGGTGAGCTGCTCCTCGGTGAGGCTGGCCAGGTCCTGGCCGTCCACTGTGACCGTGCCGCTGTCGGGGCGGTAGAGGCCGCCGATGCAGTTGAGCAGCGTGGTCTTCCCCGAGCCGGAGGCCCCCACGATGGCGGTGAACTTGCCCTTTTCCACCCCCAGGGTGATCCCGTCCAGGGCCTTCACCTGACGGGGGCCATGGCCGAAGGTTTTGGTGAGATTGGTAACGGTGACAATGTCCATGCTCGCTTACCTCATTTCCCGCAGGAGATAGACGGAGAAGGTGGTCCCCTCCCCCACTTTGGATTTCACGCTGATGTAGCCCCGCTGACGGGTGATGATGCCCCGGGCCAGGTAGAGGCCCAGGCCCACCCCCTCCTGGTCCGCCACCGCCTGGGACCGGTAGAACCGCTGGAAGACCTGGTGATACTCCCCCTCGGGGATGCCGATGCCGGTGTCTGTGATGTCAATCCGGGTGTAGAACTGCCAGGGGCGGACGGTGATGGTCACCTGTCCCCCGGCGGGGGTGTACTTCACGGCGTTGTCCAGGATGTTCCCCAGGGCCTCGGCGGTCCACTTGGGGTCGTGGCAGACGGTGATGGTGTCATCGCAGTGGATGGCAAGGGCGATTCCCTTGGCCTCCCCCTTGGCCCAGACGGCACCCACGGCCTTGGCCAGGGTCTCGCTGAGAGGGCTCTCCTCCAGGTGGAGGGCAAAGGTCCCCGTCTCCAGACGGGACATTTTGATGAGGGAGGCCAGCAGGAACTCCAGCTTGTCCACCTGCCCGGCCATGAGGGCGAGGAACTCCTCCCGCTTTTCCGGGGAAAGGGGGTGCTGCCGGAGGATGCCCAGGAACATCTGCAGGTTGGCCAAGGGGGTCTTTACTTGGTGGGAGATGTCACTCACCAGTTCCTGGATGGTCTGCTTGTCCTCCGTGCTCTGGCGCTGGCCGTCGGCCATCTTCTCATAGTATTGGAGAAGCTTGCCCTGGACCTTGGCGGTGACGGAGTCCTCATAGGTCTGTACGGCGGGAAAGCCTTTCCCCTCCATGAGGGCGTCCACGGTATCGCAGAGGTCGTTGGCCAGGTCCCCCGTCTGCCGCCGCCACAGGACTTCCCGCCAAACCACCAGGGCCACCACCCCCAAACCGAAGGCCAGCAGCCCGCCCCGAAGCAGGGGAAGGGGCAGAGCCTCCCACACCATGGCCCACAGGCAGATGAAGCCACCCAGGGCCACCACGGCGGCCCGCAGCCCCCGGGCCATGGCCTGGGCCCTCATGCTGCCGCTCCCGTCCAGATGTAGCCCATACCCCGAACGGTTTTGATGTAAGTATGGGGTCCATCCTCGATCTTGCTGCGCAGGCGGTTCACAGTGACGGTGAGGGTGTGGTCGTCAATGAAGTTGCCGTCCTTGTCCCACAGCTTTTCCAGTAGGAGGCGGCGGGTGACCACCGTCCCCGGGCTGCTGGTGAGGACCCGGAGCAGCTTATACTCGTTGGGGGTGATGGACAGCACCTCCCCACCCCGAACGGCGGTGAGGGCGGTGAAGTCCAGGCGGAGGAAGCCGTCGTCATACCCCTGCCAGTCCCCTTTGTCCTGGGGGGTGCCCCGGCGGAGGGCCACCTCCACCCGTTTTTTCAGGATGGGCAGGCGGAAGGGCTTGGTGATGTAGTCGTCCGCCCCCAGGTCAAACCCTTTCAGCACGTCCTCCTCCAGGTCGTTGGCGGTGAGGAAGAGGACGGGGAGGTTGGGGTACTTCTCCTTCACCTCCCGGCATAGATCGAAGCCGCTGCCGTCGGGGAGGTTCACGTCAAAGAGAGCCAGGTCGAAGGCCTCCTTCTCCAGCAGCTGCCGGGCTTTCTCGCAGTGGTAGGCCGCTACGGTCAGGTGGCCGCAGGCGTCCAATTCAAAACAGAGCCCGGCACTGAGGGCCAGGTCATCTTCCAACACCAGGATGTGTGCCATGGGGGAACCTCCCTTGGGGTTTTGTCATACGGAGGGATTATATCACGGTTTTGGTAGGGATGCAATTGGGGCGTTCTCTCTCTTCTCCTGCAAAAAACACCGCCGGGCTGCAGAACGCAAGCCTGGCGGTGTTTCCTACTGTGTGGTCCCGCAACCGGGAATGCCGTTTCCTTAGATCTTCTCCAGGATGAGCTTGGCGCAGTCGATCTGGTTGGGGATGTTGCCCTGCTCGTCCCGGACGCGCCAGATGTCGGGGGTGATCTCGTCCACCACGTACATCTTGCCGTTCTCGTCGTAACCCACCTCGATCTTGAAGTCGATGAGGGTGAGACCCATGCCGGCCAGTTCCTTCTTCAGGACCTCGCCCACCTTCACCAGGATACCCAGGGCCTCGTCATACTGGCCGGGGGCCAGCAGGCCCTTCATGATGCACAGCCGCTCGCTGATGAGGGGGTCGCCCTGCTCGTCGTCCTTCAGGGTGACCTCGGTGTAGGGAGGATCGAACACGATGCCCTCCTCCAGGCTGAAGCGGCGGCACATGGAGCCGGCGGTGAAGTAGCGCAGCACGAACTCCAGCTTAGGCACAGTGAGCTTGCGCACCTGCATCAGGCACTTGTCCACATCAGCGCCCAGGTAGTGGGTGGGGATGCCGTTCTTCTCCATGATCTCGAAGAAGTGCTTGGAGATCTGCAGGCCGATCTTGCCCTTGCCTTCCACGCTGCCGCCCACGGTGTTGAAGCCGGGGTCAAAGTAGCCGTTCTCGCCGGTGGCGGAATCCTTGAAGAAGAGATTCACCACGCCGGTGTCCTCGTTCAGCAGGACGGTTTTGGTCTTTCCGTCGTACAGGGTTTTCATGTGTGTTTCCTCCCTATTTTCATAGTGTCTCGGTGTTTTGGGCTATATCGTCGTTATTATAGCACTACCGAGGGAAAAACGGAAAGTCTCTGGACAAAATTTTTTTCGTTGCTTCGACGATTTTTCCCGTTGTTTTCCGTTTTTTCCCTGTCACTCCCTCTTGCGGGGCCGGCAGAGCGGCCCCTGGTTGAACCCAACCCCCTTCTGTGATAGGATAACACCATAAGCAGTAGGGTACGATGCCCGGAAAGGAGGCAGCCATGCAGCAACAGAGCCTATTTGCACGGGAGGACACCCAGCCCCTGGCCGCCCGGCTCCGCCCTCGCACGTTGGCAGAGTACGTCGGGCAGCAGCATTTGCTGGGGCCGGGAAAGATCCTTCGCCAGCTGATCGAACGGGACCAGATCTCTTCCATGATCTTCTGGGGGCCACCGGGGGTGGGAAAGACCACCTTGGCCCGGATCATCGCCCACACCACAAAGTCGGAATTCATCGACTTTTCCGCCGTCACCAGCGGGATCAAGGAGATCCGCTCGGTGATGCAGCAGGCCGAGCGCAACCGGCAGTTCGGGGAACGGACCATCGTCTTCGTGGACGAGATCCACCGCTTCAACAAGGCCCAGCAGGACGCCTTTCTCCCCTTTGTGGAGAAGGGGAGCATCCTTCTCATCGGGGCCACCACGGAGAATCCCTCCTTTGAGATCAACGGGGCGCTGCTCTCCCGGTGTAAAGTGTTCGTCCTACAGGCCCTGACCCAGGAGGACCTGGTGACCCTGCTCCAGCGGGCCCTCACCGACCCCCGGGGCTTTGGGGACCAGAAGGTGGCAATGGAACCGGCCATGCTGGAGGCCATCGCCACCTTTGCCAACGGGGATGCCCGGACCGCCCTGTCCACCCTGGAGATGGTGGTCCTCAACGGCAGTCGGGAGGGAGACACCACCACGGTCTCCTGGGAGACTCTGGCCCAATGCACAGAAAAGAAGTCCCTTCTCTACGACAAGACAGGGGAGGAGCATTACAACCTCATCTCCGCCCTCCACAAGTCCATGCGCAACTCCGACCCAGATGCTGCGGTCTACTGGCTGGCCCGGATGCTGGAGGCGGGGGAGGATCCCCTCTACATCGCTCGGCGGGTGACCCGGTTTGCCAGCGAGGACGTGGGCTTGGCCGATCCCAGGGCTCTGGAGGTGGCGGTGGCGGCCTACCAGGCCTGCCACTTCATCGGTATGCCGGAGTGCTCTGTCCACCTGACCCAGGCCGTGGTCTACCTCTCCCTGGTGCCCAAGTCCAATGCCCTGTACCTGGCCTATGAGAGCGCCAAAAAAGATGCCCTCACCCAACTGGCCGAGCCGGTGCCCCTGGTGATCCGCAACGGCGTCACCAAACTGATGCGGGAGCTGGACTACGGCAAGGGGTACCAGTACGCCCACAATACGGAGGAAAAACTCACCGACATGCAGTGCCTGCCCGACTCCCTTCTGGGCAAGCGGTACTACCGCCCCACAGACCAGGGGCAGGGGAGCAAGTTCAAGACCCGGTTGGAGCAGATCCTAGCCTGGAAAGCCCAACAGGACCAGGAAACCCCATAACGAACCCCTCCCCTGCGCCGATGGAGTCACCAGTGCAAAGGAGGGGAGTTTTTTCATCCCTATAACAGGTTTTCCGCCGTCAGGCGTTCCAGGTGGAGTATGATCTCCAGCGTGCCCGCCATGCGGGCTGCCGCGGTGGCATACTCCCCCGGGGACCGGCTGGCCAAGGCCCCCTCCAGGGTCTGGAGGGAGAGGGTTGCCTCATCGGTGTGTTCGTGGGCGTGGACCATCTGTAGGTAGGGCACCTGTTCCTGCCACTGCGTTCGGATGGTCTGGGTCAGAGCTTCCGCACGGGGCCAGTCCTCTTCCCGGGCTGCAGCGGCTGCCTGGTGCAGCTCCTCTACAATGGGCTGCACCTGCTGGTGCATGACCGTCACATTCCAGGCCGTGAGCGCCAACATGCCGCCGAGGATGGCCACGGCAATCCAAAGCTGTCTCATGACGCCCCCTCCTTCTGGGTCAGATACAAGTTCCCCTTCTCATCCACCGTGAGCAGGAAGACTTGGCGAACGTCTGTAACGCCCCGTTTGGCCAGCTCCCCTTTGAGCCAACCCATGGACAGGTTTCTAGCTCGAAGGTTTTTCGACAGCACCCGGCCATCGCTGACCACCACCGTAGGCAGCCCTTTTTCCTGGACTTTGAGCCCCATGGCCTGGTTGGTCACCGGCCGGGCCTCCGCATAGGGCAGCACGGAAATGCGGCCGGTGGTCTCCAGCACGGCATACTTCACTTGAGACAGGTCGGTAATCCCTGCCATGCGCAGTTCTTCCATGAGTTCATCGATGGTGAAGCGGTTTCGCCGCATCTCCCCTACGATGATCTTGCCATCCTGTATCACAATGCTGGGCCGGCTGCACAGCAGGGCGCGGAAACGGATGCTTTTCACCGTCAACACCGACAGGATGGCCGACAGGCACAGGAGGGTTAAAATGGGGATCACCCCCATAATCAGCGGTGTGCCAAAGTCCTGCATGGGCACAGCAGCCAGGTCTGCGATGATCAGAGACAGGACCAGTTCCGACGGTTCCAACTCTCCAATCTGCCGTTTGCCCATGAGGCGGATGCCAACAATGATCAAGAGATACAGAATGATGGTGCGGATGACGGCGGTCATCACAGGCCTCTCCCCCCTTTGTGCAGCAACGCTTTGCCCTAGTGTCTCCCAAGGGAGGCACGATTATACCCGGGAAAATCCCACCGCAGGACTTGTCTTTCCCCCCGGCAAGGGGTAAAATAAGGCAAGCATTGTCTCTGACTGCAACACACCTCAGAGAAAACAAGAGAAAAAGGTGGTCTCCCCATGAAGCATGAACTTGTCCTGGTCCTGGATTTTGGCGGACAATACAACCAACTCATCGCCCGGCGGGTCCGGGAGTGCGGGGTTTACTGCGAAGTCAAACCCTACACCACACCTCTGGCAGAGTTGAAAGCCTTGGATCCCATCGGTATCATTTTTACCGGGGGGCCCAACAGCGTATACCTGGACACTTCTCCCCACGTGGACCCGGACATTTTCACTTGGGGCGTCCCCATTCTGGGCATTTGCTATGGCTGCCAGCTGATGGCCCACAGCCTGGGCGGGCTGGTCACCCCCGCCCAGGAGGACACCGCCCGGGAGTACGGCAAGACAGCCACCCAGTACGACACCAGCTTCCCCCTCTTCCAAGGGCTGCCTGCGGAGGGCATCTCCTGGATGAGCCACGGGGACTACATGGCCAAGGTGCCTGAGGGGTTTGCTCTGGCTGCCCACACCGACATGTGTCCCACCGCCGCCATCGCTGACCCGGCCCGAGGGTTTTATGGGGTTCAGTTCCACCCAGAGGTGAACCACACGGAGCACGGCACCCAGATGATCCGCAACTTCCTCTACCAGGTCTGCCACGCCAAGGGAGACTGGACCATGGAGGACTACTGCCGCACCGCCATCGCCGCCATTCGGGAAAAGGTGGGAGACGGCAAAGTGCTGCTGGCCCTCTCCGGCGGGGTGGACTCCTCCGTGGCTGCCGCCCTTTTGGCAGAAGCCGTGGGCAAGCAGCTCACCTGCGTCTTTGTGGACCATGGCCTCATGCGCCTTCATGAAGGGGACGAGGTGGAAGCCGCCTTTGCCAAGTGGGACATCCGTTTCCTCCGCGTGGACGCAGAGTCCCGCTTCCTCCTCAAACTGGCTGGGGTGGACGAGCCGGAGCGCAAACGGAAAATCATTGGAGAGGAGTTCATCCGGGTCTTTGAGGAGGAATCCCAAAAAATCGGCGCTGTGGACTTCCTGGCACAGGGTACCATCTACCCCGACGTGATTGAGTCCGGCGCCGGGGAGGCCGCCACCATTAAGAGCCACCACAATGTAGGCGGCCTGCCCGACTTTGTGGACTTTCAAGAGATCATCGAGCCTCTGCGGATGCTCTTCAAAGACGAAGTCCGGCAGTTGGGCCGGGAGCTGGGGCTGCCGGAGTACCTGGTCAGCCGCCAGCCCTTCCCGGGACCCGGCCTGGCCATCCGCATCATCGGAGACATCACCAAGGAAAAAGCCGACACCCTTCGCCTGGCGGACTTCATCTTCCGGGAGGAGCTGGCCCGCGCCGGGGAGGACCAGTGCCTGAGCCAATACTTCGCGGTGCTCACCAACACCCGCTCGGTGGGGGTCATGGGGGATGGCCGGACCTACGACTACACCCTGGCCCTCCGAGCGGTGACCACCGATGATTTCATGACGGCTGACTGGGCTAGGATCCCTTACGACGTGCTGGACCGGATCTCCGTGCGGATCGTCAACGAGGTGCAGGGGATCAACCGGATTGTGTATGACATTACCAGTAAGCCGCCGGCGACGATTGAGTGGGAATGACGCTCAAAACGGCGCAAACCCGCATGAATACAGGCTTTTTTGCCCGTCCATATTGCTCTTGATACTGGTTTGATACTATTTTACTGACAAAAAATCAAGATGTTCCGGAGGAATGAGTATGAGCAGCGTACTACAACAAATGAAAAGTCGAAAGAGTATCCGCAAATACAAACCGGATATGGTTCCGCAGGAAATTCTCGATCAAATTATTGAAGCAGGACTTTATGCTGCCAACGGTATGGGATACCAGCACACAATCATTATTCAAGTGACAAACAAGGCAGTTTGAGATCAAATATCTAAGATGAACTGTGAGATCGGTGGATGGAAGGCGGGGGGTGATCCGTTTTATGGGGCACCGGCCATGTTGATTGTACTGGCAAAGAAAGACTGGCAAAACCGTGTCTATGACGGCAGTTTAGTTATGGGAAATCTCATGCTTGCCGCACATGACCTTGGGATTGGAAGTTGCTGGATTCATCGATCGAAAGAGGAATTTGAAACGGAGTGGGGAAAAGAATTTTTAAAAAGCCTTGGAATTACAGACGAATATGAGGGTATTGGTCATTGTGCTCTCGGATATTTGGATGGTGCTTATCCAAAAACGCCAAAAAGAAAAGAAAATCGAGTATTTTATGTGAAACGAGGGAGCAAAAAATGAAATATTAAGAAACTTTATCCAGAACTCCAGGCACAATATTGTGCCGATCCAAACTCTGGTGCTTGCACCTGCTACAATGTAGGAGACGAGTTCATTTTCTATCGTGACGATGAGCGAGATGATTTTTGGCACATGGGTTTGAATACATTGACAAAAACTGACGCAGACCCAGATACCGTGGCCGGAGGGCCAAAAATGCCTCATTGTTCTGAGGCATGGGACGCTATTTCCAGATATATCTATACTGGACTTCAAGGCGGCTCAATTATGAAAGGTTGGATGAAAGAAGAAAATACAATGATTGCCTGCTGTTCTGATGGAACAAGACCTGTTATTTTCAAAATCGAGCGGCTCAATGAAGAATAACATATTCTAAAAATACCCCGTCAAAAGAAAGCAATCCCAGTCGGGGCCGTCAATGGTCAAGATGAACGGCGCACTTCGTGCGCCGCCATTGACCGCCCCGCCCGGTCTTGCTCTGCGGTTATCAAGGCGGGCAAGTACCAGAGGAGCTTGCCTATCTCCCGGGAGTTCGGTCCAACGCCAGTGGTCGAATTGTGTCCCTTGGTGAAATGACTTAAGCACGTTTACGTTCCCAAACTGATCGCCCCCCTCAACGTGAGGGAACTTTGAGCTTCCGTGCTAGGCCTGAAAAAGTTGCGTTCTCTCCACTTCTGTGATATTACTTTTCTACATAGAAAACAAAGTGTCCCGAATTGCAGGTAAAGCATTAACCTATTTGCGAATGTTTTTTCCGCAAAATCATCCAAAATACGCTCCCACAAGTCTGAATTTACCAAGTAGAAGCAATACAATATGAAAAAATTAGTTTTAAGACCGCTTATACCGGATCATGAGAAAAGCATATTTATCAGTGAAATTCAAGAGGCTTTTCAAAGAGCTTATATAAAAGAGTTTGGGAATTTTGAAAAGACAATTCTTCCTGTAGTGGATATTGAAGAGTCTTTTAACGCGGAGGGCGCTGAAATCTATATCGCAGAAATTGATGGGGAAAGAGTTGGCGGCGCAGTAATCGTAGTAAACGAAAAAACCGGATACAACTCTCTACATCTTCTTTATGTTAAATCCGGTTCCCAGAATGCTGGAAATGGCTTTGCGATATGGAAATCGATTGAAAATTTGCATCCTGAAACAAAAATTTGGGAAACGCACACACCATATTATGACAAACGAAATATTCATTTCTATATAAATCGCTGTGGTTTCAAGATTGTGGAATTCTTTAATCCACGGCACAAAGATCCTCATCAAGCAAATGATACTGCCGGAAATATTCCACCAGAAAACAACTGCTTTTTTAGATTTGAGAAGGAAATGCAGTAAATACTTTCCCTTTTATCTCGTGCAACACCCCTACAGGGGCCATCCTTAAAGTTGGATCAGAAGATTGGTACAACTACATTCTATACCAGGATCTTTCTTCCTCGAATGGGAATTCTCTCGAAAAACATCCCCCTGGAACGCCGTTTCTGTAGCGTTCCAAGGGGATGTTCTGTTTTTTCTGCAAAACGCAGGCATTTTCAAAAATAACTGGCCAGACGCTCTCCCGTCTCTGCTGCCACCGTAAACGGCAGGGCGAGGTCCAAGATCTCTAAGGTCAGGCAGTGTTCCGAGTAGAGGGTGATCCGGCAGAGTTCGGTCCAACCGTCGGGCTCGGTCTGGCCCAGCTGGATGGTATTCTCCTGGAAGAGCACAAAGGATCCCAGCGGCTGTACCTCCTCGGGAAGTGCCTGGTAAGTCCAATGCGCCAAATCTAGGTTTTCCACGAATGCCGTGAGGTCTTCTTGGGTAGAGAGGGTGTTAACCGTTTGGCCTGCAGAGTCCAACACCTGGATGGTTTGGGCCTTGGCGATGGTCTCCCCGTAGGACGTAGCATCCTGGGTTCCCTGGTCTGTGTTCCCCTGGCAGCTGCAGAGGAGAAGGGCGCACAACAGCACCCCCAAGCAGAGTTTCTTCATTCCGGTTCCTCCTGGTACACGCGTGGTTACCCTGTAAGGGGTATCCCCCTTAGTCCACATGGCTGCTGGCCCGCATGGCCTGGATGGTCTGGTCGATGAGGTGATCCAGATCCCAGCCCAGCATCTCCGCCCCCTGGAGGATGACCTCCCGGGAACAGCCGGCGGCAAACTTCTTGTCCTTGAACTTTTTCTTCACCGATTTGACCTCCAGATCGGACACACTCTTGGACGGCCGCATGATGGCCGCCGCCCCGATGAGGCCGGTGAGCTCGTCGGTGGCAAAGAGGACCTTCTCCATCTGATGTTCGGGTTGAATGTCCACGGTGATGCCATAGCCATGGCTGGCGGTGGCGTGGATGATGGCCTCGTCCACCCCCCGCGCCCGCATGATCTCCTGGGATTTGATGCAGTGCTGGTCGGGGTATTGCTCAAAGTCCAGATCGTGGAGCAGGCCCACGATGGACCAGAATTCCTTCTCCTCCCCGTAGCCCAATTGCTCGGCAAACCAGCCCATCACATCAGAGACAATATAGGCATGTTTTAAGTGAAACTCTCCCTCGTTATATTCCTTCAGCAGAGCCAGGGCTTCGTCGTATGAAATCATGGTATGATTCTCCTCTCCTGTGTTGTTCTTACCAGGTTCCTTCCCGGAATGCCTGAATCATGTGGTTGGTCAAGCTATAGCCGTCTGGGGCCAGGTCAATCTCCTCTCGGCGGTACCAGCCTGCCTGGGAGAGCTCCTGCCGGTCCATGTGGATCTCCCCTGTTCCGTCCAGCTGGGCAAAGAATCCAAGAAGAAGGTTGGAGTCCACCCCCCAGGGCTGGCTGCCGTAGTAGCGGATGCTTTTGATCTGGAGGCCGACCTCCTCCATCACCTCCCGGCGGACGGTGTCCTCTGCGGTCTCTCCGATCTCCGTAAACCCTGCAATCAGGGCATAGCCTTTGTAGGCCCGGCCCTGGTAACGGGTCATGAGGATACGGTCCCCGTCCGTCACGGCCACAATGACCGCCGGCGCAATCTTGGGATAGATCAGGTTGCCGCAGCGGGGGCAGCGGAGCATCCGCTCCCTATCGTCGGGCTGGGTCTCCCCGCCGCAGCGGCCGCAGAACTGGTTGTCCCGATACCAAAGGGACAGGTGGTAGGCCGTGGACTCGGCAAAGCGGAGGAGGCGGGGCTTCTTGGCCCGGTGCTCCCGGAGGTTGTACCAGGCATACCCCAGGGGCAGGGGATCTTTCCCCCCTTCCGTGCACAGATAGTAATCCGTCTCGTCGATCCGGAAGAGCCAACGGCTCTCCCCCAGGGCTGCACCCAGCTCCCCCCAAGTGGGAAGGGCGAGCTGGCCATCCACCTCCCGCTCCAAAATTTCCCGGCCGCGAAACAGGAAACAACGGCTGCTCTCCTGGGGCGGGCAGGGAGCATATGCCACCCGATAACGGTGAGGGGCAATGTCCTGGATCATCGGCAGGCGGGCAGCAGGCTGCTTATCCACGGTTCTCCCCTCCTTCCCCTTTGGGACGGCGGAGGTCCCGCCAGAACTCGTACTCCGGGTCCACCATCTCCATCTGCTCCGGGGTCAGTCCCATGGGGCCGTCCCGGAAGAGGCGGGGATCCATATACCGAATGTATTCAGGAATCACCGGCTGAAACTCCATCTGGTCCAAGATGTCCCGCTGAAGGTCCACCCCGTGGGCGATCTCCACCAGGGTGATGCCCTCTTTCTCCAGGCGGAACACCGCCCGCTCGGTGATATAGAGGACTTCCTGCCCCTTCCGCACCGCTTCCCGGCCGGAGAAGGTGATGGACTCCACCTCCGCCAAAAACTTCTTCTGGGGACCCTGGGTGTGGATCACCAGGCCATTGTCCCGCAGGCCCACGTCCTGCTTGCCTGCGGTGAACGTGCCGATGAAGCAGAGTTTTTGGGCGTTCTGGGTGATGTCGATAAAGCCCCCCGGGCCCACCATCCGCCCGTGGAAGCTGGAGGCGTTCACGTTGCCGTACCGGTCCACCTCGGCAAAGCCCAGCACCGCCATGTCCAAGGCACCGCCATCGTAGAGCTGAAGGGTATCCGACATCCGGTACATGGCCTCTGGATTCACCGAAGCGCCAAACTCCATCCCCCCCAAGGGGATGCCTCCAATGGGGCCACACTCTACCGAGACGGTGAAGAGGTCTGACAGCCCCTCTTCCGCAGCCACAGAGCCAATGCCACCGGGCATCCCTATACCCAGGTTGATGAGGGAATCCGGGCGCAGCTCCATTACGGCCCGGCGGCAGCAAATCTTCCGGGGCCCCATGGCCAGGGGGGGCACCTCCTCCGTGGGGATCTGGGCCAAACCGGCAATCTCCGGGCGGAACCGGTCGTTGGCAAAACCCTGGTGGCTGTACTCCGGGCGGCCCTCCACCAGGTAATCCACCATGAACCCGTGGATGAGGACCTCTTTGGCCGGAATGGTGCCCCGTTTGACAATCTGGTCCACCTGGGCAATGACGATGCCGCCGGCGTTGTGGACAGCGGCAGCCACCTCAAACTGCTCCACGTTCATGGCCTCATTGCGGATGGAGAGGTTGCCTGCCTCGTCCCCATAGGTGGCGCGGAGGAAGCAGACATCCAGGGGAAAGGCCGGATAGAACAGGCACTCCCTTCCTCCCAACTCGATGAGGGAGACCACTTCCCTGCCCGTGTCTTTGGCCCGTTGGTTGATCTTGCCGCCGCCGTTGCGGGGATCGGCAAAGGTGCCCAAGCCGGTGGTGGCAATGGCACCGGGCAGCCCCCCTGCAATGGCCTGGAAGAGTTTCATCAAATTCCCCAGGGGGAGCATGTAGCAAGCCGCCTGCTCCTCCTGGACCAATTTCCGTAGGCCTGGGTCATAGCCCATATGGGAGAGGATCAATTCCCGGAACATTCCGGGTTTCTCGGCCAGGCGGCTGATGCCCCGGCCCTTTCCATCCCCTTGGCTGGTGCACTTGACCAGGGTCAGATCCCTGGGGTGGCCTGTCTTATCATAGTGCTCTGCCAGAGCCATCATCAGATCCTCTGGGCAGCCAAAACCGTTGAACCCTGTGGTGACAAGGGTACAACCATCTTTCACCAACGCCGCTGCTTGGGCAGCGGTGAGTCGCTTTTCCATGGGCATTGCTCTCCTTGTTGTCTCACGCTGCGGGGGCACTCCCTGCCTCAGCGCTGCCATTTCTATGGGATATTATACCATGGAAATGGCAACGGACAAGCAGGCAGCTCCCCTTTCTCATCATTTTTCTAAGATTTCCTTGCATCTTGCCCGGCAACTGCCTATACTGGGAACAGAGAATTTCCCTTTGCCGTTAGGAAGTGTTTCTATGCAGGATACCCTCCCCATGCACGTCATCGCCACCATGCACAGCGCCTTTCCCGCCAAGTTCGGCATCCCCCGACAGAGCGGGCTGGTGGACACCCTGCGTTCCACCATCGTATTTCAGCCAGAATACCGGAATCCAGACGCCCTGCGGGGGTTGGAGGGGTTCTCCCACCTCTGGGTGGTGTGGGTGTTTTCCCAAGCGGTTCGGAACACCTGGTCCCCCACGGTCCGCCCGCCTCGGCTGGGCGGGAACACCCGCATGGGGGTGTTTGCCACCCGGTCCCCCTTCCGGCCCAACCCCATCGGCCTGTCCTGCGTGAAGATTGACCGTGTGGAGCAGCACCCGGAACTGGGGCCGGTGATCCATGTGCTGGGGGCCGATCTCCTGGACGGCACCCCCATTCTGGACCTGAAGCCCTACCTCCCCTACGCCGATGCCCACCCGGAAGCGGCCGGGGGCTTCACCGACGGGTACCAGGGGTACCGGTTGGAGGTGAACTTTCCACCGGAGCTCTTGGCTGCCGTTCCCTTGGAGAACCGGGAGGCCCTCCAGGGGGTGCTGGCCCAGGACCCTCGTCCCTCCTACCAAGCCGATCCCCAACGGGTCTATGGCATGGCCTTCGGCGGACAGAACATCCGCTTTACCGTGGCGGAGGGCGTCCTCACGGTGGTGGCGGTGGAATAATCTCCGGGTAACAGAAGCGGACCGTTCCCAAGGGAACGGTCCGCTTTCTCTCTTGTTTGATTGTGTACGGTTGCTCAGAAGCAGTATGCCACGGGGTTCACCCGGCTGCTGCTGGAACTGTTGAGCCAAATCTCAAAGTGGAGATGGTTCCCGGTGGAACTACCAGTGGTACCCACATAGCCAATGACCTGGCCCTGGGACACCGTCTGACCCACGGAAACAGCCCGCTGAGACTGGTGCGCATAGAGGGACCGGGAGCCGTCGCTGTGGGCGATGACCACATAGTTACCATAGGAGGAACCATAGGTAGAGACCACGACTACGCCGCTCTTGGTGGCCATGATGGGCGTTCCGCTGGGAGCGGGCACGTCACAGCCGCCGTGGAGCTCCTGCCCGTGGAAGGGGCAGTTCCGGTAACCGAAAGGAGACGAGACCCTGGTGTACCCGGACAGCGGCCACAGGAACCCGCTGGAGCTGGCACTGCCGCCACCGCTGGGGGTGTTCGTGCTGCCGCTGTTACTGCTACTAGACTGGCCTTTCGAGGCCTCTTCCTGCGCCTTTTTGGCTTCCTCGGCCTTCCGCTGGGCTTCAAGCTGCGCTTGATAGTCCTTCTCCGCCTGGGCAATCTGGCTGGCGATGGTAGCAGAGTCATCCTCCAGCTCGTCCATCTTCTGGGCATACACACTAGACTGGCTTTCGATCTCAGAGATCACCGCGTCTACGTTGGCCTGCTCCGTTTCCAGTTCCGCCTTCTGGCTTTCCAGATCCGCCTTAGCAGCCTCCTCGGCAGCCTTGTTCTCCTCCAGATCTGCCTTGGCATCTGCCACAGCCTGACGGGCGGCAGCCAAGTTGTCCATCACCTGGTTGTCATAGTCCATGACTTCCGAAATGGCGTTGATCTGGTCCAGCAAGTCCGAAAAGCTGTTGGCATTGAAGAGAACGGACCAATAGGACACATTCCCCCGCTCCTCCATGCTGCGGACTCTCTGGTTGAACTCCTCCTGGTACTTGGCTTCTTCCTCTTGGGCTTCTGCCAGTTCCACTTCCTTCTGGTCGATCATCTCGCCGTAATCCTGGATGGCTTGCTCAGAGAGAGCAATCTGCTCCTGGAGTACGTTGATCTTCTCTTCCAGCAGGAACTTCTGGTCTAAGGCAGCGTTCTGGGAGTTTTCCAGCTCGTCCAGTTTACTCTGGAGATCTGCTTGCTGCTCTTTCAGACTGGAGGCCTGGGACTTCATATCATCAATTTCGTCCTGGGTCACCGCCTGGGCTGCCGGCAGAGCCGAAGCCATGACAAACAGCAACATGATCGCCGTCATAAGCCATGCGACGAACCGCTTCCCCCGCTCCTTAGAGCATAGGATGTGCTGCATAGTAGATTCACCTCGTAACGTTTTCTTCTCGTAAGTTGATCCTACTAACAGGGGCAGTATAACACACTCCGGAAAGAATTGCAAGAAGAAAACAAAAGTTTAACAAAAGTGTAACAGTGCCAGCTGTATTTTCCGATAGAATTTCCTGGTATCCACAGAGGCCCACTTTTTATTATACTGTTTTCCCTCTGAAATTGCAACCAAATTCCTCACATTTTCTCCAGGTTTTCCGTACCTCTCCCTTGCAAAAATGCCACCGCAAGGGAGAGTACTTGCTCCAATTCTCCCGCCCCCATCAGGTTGTGTTCCCCCTGGGGAAGGATGGTAAGCCGGGCACCAAATCGGGTGGCAAACCGCTGTGCCGCCTTCACCGGTGCCACCTGGTCCTGCCCTCCGTGAACCATGGCCACCTGGGCGCTGCCCTGCCGGTACCGGGTAAAGAGATTGTACTCCGCCAGATCATCCAAAAAGGCCGGCGTGATCCGCATTTCTCGGACGTAGTCGTACTGCGGGACAAAGTAGCCCTGCCGGGCCAGGTCCTCCTGGGCCCGCTGGTTCAGGAGCCACCCAGCTGCCAAGGCCGGCATGGTCACGGCTGCCGAGCGCAGGAAGGCCTTCCTTTGCCGGTGCGGGTGCTGTGCCAGGTAGAGCAGCGTGATATACGCCCCAAAACTAGAGGCAAAGTAGGAGATCTCCGCCTGGGGATTTCTGGCCAGGAGATGGGCCTCCACCTCTGCCAGATCGTCTATGCAGAAGGGCACCCGGAGGCCCTCCTCCCCCACCGGGCTTTCTCCGTGGGCGGGAAAATCAAAACTGTATACCCCGATCCCATGGGCTGGCAAGGTTTGGTCCAGGGCCTGTACCATGGGGCTGTTCTTACTGCTGCCGAACCCATGGCAGACTATGGCTACCTGGTTCTGCCCATCCCAGTTGTTCCGGCAGGCAATCCGGTAGCCGTGCCGGCTGACCACCCATTCTTGTTGCATGGTGTTCCCTCCTCCTTCTTCCTGGAAGTATGGTTACCCCCATTGTGGCATAGTTTTCTCAGGCCGTCAAGGGATCCCCTTTGGCAAGAATTGACACTGTCCCCCGGTTATGATATGATCATTCCGGATAAACTCCCTATGGTTTCTCTGGGTTTTCTGTGACTGCAGTTGCCCACTGGATACAATGGCCAATCCCAACCAATTCTAACAAAGAAAGGATGTTTTCTATGCTGAAGAAAGAAGTCGCCGCTCTGCTGGAGCAGCAGATCAACAAGGAGTTCTACTCCGCCTATCTGTACCTGGACATGTCCAACTATTACTATGGCAAGAACCTGGATGGGTTCGGCAACTGGTTTAAAATCCAGGCCCAGGAGGAGCGGGACCACGCCATGCTCTTCCTGACCTACCTGCAGAACAACGGCGAGTGCCCCAAGCTCAGCGCCATTGAGGCCCCCGACAAGGTGTATGAGTCCTTCCGGGATCCCCTGGCCGCCTCCCTGGCCCACGAGGAGTATGTCACCTCCCTGATCAACGCCATCTATGCCGAGGCCATGAAGGCCAACGACTTCCGCACCCTCCAGTTCCTGGATTGGTTCGTGAAGGAGCAGGGCGAGGAGGAGAAGAACGCCAACGATCTGCTGGGCCGGTTCGATCTGTTCGCCTCTGACATCAAGGGTCTGTATGCACTGGACTCTGAAATGGGCGCACGGACTTACAGCGCACCTTCCCTGACCCTGTAAGAGCCGCCCTCTTCTCTGTACGCAAGCCCCCCTCGAGGCAGGTTTCTGGCCTCGAGGGGGGCTTGCTCTGTAACACTACTCCGTTGGTTGGGGAAAAATGTACGACACGCCGTTGATCCGCAGGCCGCGGTAGTCCTCCAAATCCAGGACACGGACGGCCAGAGGGCTGCCAGCACACCAGTAGCCGGAGGACCACTGCCTGTCCCCGCCGGAATACCCTGCCATATGGTAGCCCAAGTCCTCTCCCATCTCCACCACGGTTCCGTCGGTTCGAAGGAGTTCTAGGGTGACCTCCCCTCCTCCTGGCACCGTGCACTGAAACCCAATGGGGGACAGATAGCACACCGTTTCCGCCTCTTTCGCAGGATATTCCGGGACCAGCAGGTATCCGGGCAAAAGATACTGCGAAACGTCTACCTCCAAGGTAAGCCCTTCGTACGTGAAGCAGACGTTCTCAATCTCCTGCAGCGAGAGGTCCTCCGGGAAGGTCACCGTAACCAGCGCGGTGAGATCTGCCCCCGCAAAGGGGGTGCTTGCGCCCCTGTGGAACCCTTTCTGCTCGGTGTATACCCCGCTGGTCCATTGGGTGCTGTCCACTGGGGTCCCATTCTCGGCGGTAGCATAGAGCTGGAAGCCACTCTGCGTCTCCGCGCTGTGCTTGGTCAGTTGCTCTTTGACCGCTTGGGTTTGCCCCACAAAGGAGACCAGCAGATGGCAGAGGTGTTCGTCTGCAACGGCCCCCTCCAGCCGGAGTTCCACGGTGTCGTTGGCCACCGTGGTCGAGGCTGAGAGGAAACGGTCCCAATCCGTCTCTGTCCGCCCTTGAAAGTACTGCGACAGCGGGTCAAACACCCCAGCCGCAAAGGCCACTGACAGGGAGAGTAGGAGAACCACCACCAGGCAAGCGGCCCAGCGCAGAAGCTTTCTGCGGGGGCGCCGGACCGGGGTGGTGAGACACCGCTGTTCCGCTTCCTCTACCAAATCCATGTCGATCTGCCCCATAGCGTCCATCCAGTGTTCTGCCTTCATAGCAATCCCTCACTTTCCAGAAACACCCGCAGTTTTTTCCGGGTCCGAAACAGGATGGATTTCGTCTTGCTCTCCCCAATGGCGTACGCCTTGGCAATCTTTTGGATGGAGCTGAGATGGTAGTACCGCAGGACAAACACATCCCGGTGCAGCGGGGGCTGTTCCCACAGGAACCGGCTGATGGCCTCCCCCAGCAGGTTCCCTTCCACCGCTCGCTCCACCGTATCGCGCTCTGTCCAGAGACATTCTTCCAACTCCTCCAGCGCCACGTCGTACACGCCGCCGCCCCGTTTCTGGGTTCGCTGGGCACGATACCGGTCGATGGCCAACTCCCGGGTGATCTTTCCCAGGAAGAGGGAGAGCTGCGCCGGCCTGTGGGGTGGAATGGCATTCCAGGCCCGGAGCCACGTGTCGTTGACGCATTCCTCCACATCTTCCGCTTGGGAGAGAATGTTTCCCGCAATGCGGCCGCAGTAGTGCCCATACTTCTGTGCAGAGGCTGCAATGGCTGCTTCCTCCCGGTTCCAATACAGGGTTAGGATTTTCTCATCATCCATACCGCTCCCCTCCTACCATATTCTCAAAGGGCCCTTCCCCCATATTACCGAGATTTTTGGAACCAGGTTGCACGGAACCGGTTTCTTACGAAAAAACGCTCGCTGCGTGGCAGCGAGCGTTTTTCTAGGCAAAGGTTTTGTTACGCCTGTTCCTTGGAAACTGGCCTGCTCCCGGTCTCCGGGCGCTTGACGGTTTCCACGATGCCCTCGGCCAGACCAGCCAGGCCTTGGATCTCCGAGGGGATGATAATCTTGGTGGCCTTTCCGTTGGCAGCGGCCTGGAAAGCCTCCAAGGCCTTGATCTTAATGACGCCATCGGTGGGGGCGGACTCATTGAGGAGTTTCAAAGAGTCTGCCATGGCCTCGTTCACCCGGAGAATGGCAGCAGCTTCGGCTTCGGCCTCCATGATGCGGGCCTGCTTTTCGCCGTCGGCCCGGAGGATCATAGACTCCTTCTCTCCCTGGGCCACCAGGATCTGGCTTTGCTTCTGGCCCTCGGCCTGGAGGATCTGCTCCCGCCGTTCCCGCTCGGCCCGCATCTGCTTCTCCATGGCGTTTTGGATGTCCTTGGGCGGCACGATGTTCTTCAGCTCCACCCGGTTGACTTTAATCCCCCAGGGATCTGTGGCTTCGTCCAGAATGGAGCGCATCCGGGCATTGATGATATCTCGGGAGGTCAGAGACTGGTCCAGCTCCAACTCACCAATGATGTTCCGCAGGGTGGTGGCGGTGAGGTTCTCAATGGCGCTCATGGGGTTTTCCACCCCATAGGCGTAGAGCTTGGGGTCCGTGATTTGGAAGTAGAGGACCGTGTCGATCTGAATGGTGACGTTGTCCTTGGTAATGACAGGCTGGGGTGGGAAGTCCGCCACCTGTTCCTTCAAGGAAACCACCCGTTGGACGCGATCAATAAAGGGAATCTTAAAATGCAGGCCCACACTCCATACCGTGTGGAAAGCACCCAGGCGCTCAATCACGTATGCTTTGGACTGCTGCACCACTCGAATGCAGCGGGCCAGAATCACCAGGACGATGATCAGCAGAACAATGAGGACAATCCTTGTTTCCATAGTAACAATCCTTTCTCTTCTTCAAAAGGCGGGTTCTCTCTTTGGGTCTACTGGGTTTCAATCGGTCTGTTTTCTTACAATGGCTTTGACACCTTCGATCCGCGCCACCCGTACCCGGGTCCCTGGGGGAATGACTTCCTCCCCCTCTGCTCGGGCGGACCAGACAGCACCGCCAATTTTAATTTGGCCAGAGGCGTTGAGATTATCAATCTCCTCCACCACCACGCCTTCCTGATCCAGGATGCGGTCTGCGTTGGTTTTCTCCATCTTAGGGTGCAGCCATTTCCGCGCCATGGGCCGCACCAAGGCCATAGCCACTACGGAGACAATGGCGAACAGCCCAATCTGTACCGGCAAGGATGCCCCCAGCCACGTCGCCACCAGGGCCACTAGACTGCCAGCACAGAACCAAATGGAGACCAACCCCGCCGTTATCCCCTCAATGCCTGCAAAGACGATAAGAAGGATCAGCCAGATGGTCTGGTAATGCATCGGTTTCCTCCTTTCCCGGGTATCAAAACCCACGAATTCACTTTGAGAACTTACAAAATAAGTGTACCATATCTACAGAAGTGTGGCAACTGCTATTTTCTGGTGTTTCTCTCTGGGTTCGACCCGCTGGAGGCTTGGGCGCAAAGAAAGTGCCCCAATCGCCGCCTGCCGCTTGCAAGCCTCTGCCAGCTTTGCTATACTATGGTATGTTCCTTTTTCTTGCGCGTTTCCACCTGGGAGGTGATTCCACACATGCGCAACCGACCAAGTTTTCGTGTGGCTTTTTGCGGCGTCCTGGCTGCCCTGATGATCGTCATTATGCTACTGGGCACCATGATTCCCGCCACGGAGTACCTGTGCCCTGCTGTCGCCGGCGTGCTCATCATCCCTGTGGTGTGGGAGTTTGGCGGCAAGACAGGGGCACTGCTCTACCTTGCCGTGGCACTGCTCAGCCTGATCCTCTCCCCCAACAAAGAGGCTGCCCTGTTTTTTGCCCTCCTCTTCGGCTGGTACCCCCTGGCCCGGCCCAAGCTGCAGCATTTGCGGCGTAAACCCTTGCGGGTGGTCTTAAAACTGGTTCTGTTTAACGCTGCACTGGCTGTCATCATCGCCCTGCTGCTCTTTGTCCTGGTTTCTCCGGATTGGCATGCCGATGCCGCCAACTGGACGGGGCTGGTAGTGGCCGGCATGTTGGTGCTGGGCAATGTGGCCTTCTTGATCTATGACGTGTTGCTGGCCAGGATCAGTGACCTGTATGTCTACCGCCTGCGCCCCAAACTCTTTCCCCGGCATTTTTCCTAACCAAAGAGATAGAGAGGTATCTTTCCCATGCAAACGATTCGACAGAGACTGCATGCCCTGCTCCTGCTGGCTGCCCTCACCATTTCCCTGGCCGTCCCCGCCAGTGCCGCAGGCAGCCTGCCCTTTACCGACGTGGATCCCTCGGAGTGGTACTACACCTACGTACAAGACCTCTACGACGCCGGCATTGTAGACGGGGTCACCTCCACGGCCTTCCGCCCTGAGGGCACTGTGACCTTTGGGCAGGCCTTGAAGCTCGTCCTGATGGCCGCCGGTTATGAGAACCAGGCCCCCACAGGAACCCACTGGGCCAGTGGGTTCTACGATTTGGCCCAGCGAGAGGGGCTGCTCCCCAGTGGGCTCAATCTAGGGTTGGACGATGCCATTACCCGGCTGGAGATTGCCGAGATCACCGTCCTGGCTATGGACCTCTCCCGGACCAGCCAAGACCCCTCCCCCTTTGACGACACCGACGCGGAGGCCGCACTGATCCTGTGGGACCACGGTATTTTCGAGGGATCCGCCTCGGGGGACCAAATCCTCTTCCAACCCCAGGATGACATCTCCCGCGCGGAGATCACCACCGTGATCTGGCGGATCTACCACTACACCCCGCCAGAAAGCCCTGAGACGCCACCCACCTCACCAGAGGACCCCGACGCACCCGAGGAGGAGGGGGATTACTTCTACTTCGGCAACAAAAAGGTCTATGTGGTGGAAGAAATGCCAAAACGGACCTATGATTCCTCCCTCTTCCAGGTGAATGAAAACGGGTTTCTCACCTACAACAGCGATGACTATGATTACCGGATCGGCATCGATGTCTCCCGCTACCAAGGGGAGATCGATTGGGCCGCTGTGAAGGACGCTGGCGTGGACTTCGCCATGATCCGTCTGGGTTACCGTGGGTACGGAACGGGGCGGATTGTCACGGACACCTACTTTGAGACCAATCTGAAAGGCGCCTTGGAAAACGACATAGAAGTCGGGGTGTACTTCTTCTCCCAAGCCATCAACGAGGAGGAGGCCGTGGAGGAAGCCCAGTACTGCATGGATCTCCTTCAGGACTATGACATCACCTACCCCATCGTCTTTGACTGGGAACCTTACGACAGCAGCCTCAATCCCCGCACAGACGGGCTCTCCGATGAGATGCTCACCAAATGTGCTGTGGCCTTTTGCCAGGCCGTAGAGGACGGAGGGTACGAGAGCATGGTCTACTCTAACCTCACCTACTTCTACCTCCATTACGACCTGGCGCAGCTGGTGGACTTCCCCCTGTGGCTGGCCCAGTACAACGAAACCCCCACCTTCTACTACCACTTTTCTATGTGGCAGTACTCCAGCACCGGCACGGTGCCTGGCATTGAGGGAAATGTAGACTTGAACATCCAACTCATCCCCAAAGCCTAACGCCTCCCCTGTCACCGTCTCTTACAAAAATTGCCCCACCCAAATTGGGTGGGGCAATTTCCAATTACCACTGTTTGGCCCTCTCATAAAACCCGGAAAAATCCGTGAGATCAGACAGGTAGAGGTGGCACGTGGCCTGCAGCGCTTTCTGGTCACTGTAAGGGTCTGCCACACCGGCCACGCGGTAGCCCGCCTGATAGGCCGTCTGAGCAGCGTGCACGGCATCCTCAAAGACCCAGGTGTCTGCCAGGGCCGTTCCCATGGCCGCCCGGGCCGTGTGGAAGATGGTGGGGGTGCGCTTGTCCACCCCCAAATCCCCACAGGTGAACACTTTGTCCAACAGAGGTAACAGGGATGTGCGGCGCAACCCCGCCAGAATCACTTCCCGGTCGGTGGCAGTGGCCAAGGTGACTGCCACGCCCTGGCGGTGCAGGGCTTCCAAAAAGGCCTTCGCGCCGGCTTTGGCCTGCACCTCGTCCCGGTAAAAGGTGAAAATACTTTCATTGATGCCATCGGCAATGGCCTGGCAGGACTGGGGCAGCCCATAGGTCTGCTTGAGATATGCGGCGCACTGGGTCAGGCTCATGGGGAAGAGAATCTCCCGCAGCCCTGGGCGGGCGGGGATCCCCAGGGAAGCCAGGTACCGCTCCCCTACCGTATCCCACATCCCCATGGAGTCCAGCAGGGTTCCGTCTGCATCAAAAATAGCCCCTTGGATCATTGGTTGTTCTTCCTTTCTCTCCGGCTGCACTGCCGCCCAGTGTAACAAAAAAACGCCCCCTGGTCAAGAGGCGCCAACCGTGGTAAGATGGGGACATCCATGGACCCTATGGAAAGGAGACATCACCATGCCCCAAGTCTACGATACCTGCTTTCTCTTTGGCGCCGGCCCCTTTTTCGGACTGCCGGTACCGCCTCAGCCAGGGGATCTCATTCTGGCCGCCGACGGGGGGTACCGCCACTGCCAGACCGCCGGGCTGCGCCCAGATCTCCTGTTGGGAGACTTGGACTCCCTGGAAACGCCCCCCCAAGCCCTCCCCGTGCAAACCTTCCCGGCAGAAAAGGACGACACCGATACCATGCTGGCTGTAAAATACGCCCTGGCCCAGGGATGCACCACCGTCCACCTCTACGGCTGCACAGGCGGGCGGTTGGATCACACCCTGGCCAACCTGCAAACCCTGGGCTACCTGGCCCAGGCAGGGGTCGCAGGCTATCTCTATGATGAGACCTATGTATTTACCGCCCTGGCCGATGGTCACCTCACCTTGCCCGCCCGGGAGGCAGGGATCTTCTCCCTGTTCTGTCTGGGGGAGGCCGCTAAGGGGGTCACCATTCGGGGAGGGCAGTACCCGTTGGACCGGGCAACCCTCTCCCCCTTTTTCCCCCTGGGGGTGAGCAACCATTTCCTGGGAAACCCGGTGGAGATCCAAGTGGAACACGGCTGCCTGCTCGTCGGCTGGGAGCAAGCCACAGAGAACCTTCTCCCGCTGCGGCGGGAATCCCTCCTGAAAACAACCGATTGACAGAGATGAAACGGCCGGCACCCCCGCAACAGGGGTGCCGGCCGGCATGGTTCTCTTTCGATTTACATGAGTTTTGCCGTGAAGTAGACCGCCAGGATGAACAGCCAAGCTGCCATTGCCCAAACGCCATAGTAGCCCATGGCACTCACAACCAGAGGAAGCAGGAGCAGAACCAGGGTAATGACTGCTGTAAGGTAGTACGGCAGGTAGGCTGCATCCGACTGCAGCAGGGTCCAACTGCGGTTCTTGCCCTTCCACACCCCGCCTGCTTTCTTCAGCTTCCAGGCCAACACAGCTCCTGCGGCAGCGATCACCACCGTTAGGATGAGATAGGCGTAATAGATGGTACCACTGGAAAGGGTCCGGTAAACCCACAGGCCCAGGAGACCCAAACCGCCCACAATGCCGCAGGCGAAGAACTCCTTGGGGTAGAGGTAAAACACCATCATCAGGACCCCAAGCCCAGGCACCACGGCCAGCACCATGGGGGCAACGGTGCTCTCATAATTCCGCATCAGAAGGCCGCACACGCCCATGCACAAAAATCCGAAGGCCATCGCCACCTGAAGGGTTCCGTCCTTCCCTGTATCGCTTCGACGCATCCGCACGGCCACCACCAAGAGGATCACGAACAGGGCCGCCCCCACGAAGGGCAGTGCTGTCAGCACATAGTACAGCACGATCTTGGCGTTGAGCTCGCTCACTCTGGTGTTGATATAAAAGCGATTGATGAGAACCATAACCACTTCTACCACGGCGGCCACTGCCACCCAGAGAAGCATCCGGTTAAAGGTTTCATTCTCTATCTGTTCCCGCGTACGAACTTCTGGCGGTTTGGTTCTTCCGGATTTGATTTCATGTTTCTTCATACTCGTGACAACACTCCCACTTTAGGAACCGATCCCCCATGCCGGGGCATCTTCACAGGATCCTTGCTATTGTACCAGAAAATGAACGGTTTCGCAAGGCAGAGATGGTGTTTTCTCCTCCCTGCTTTTCCCAAAATTTCCGATATCCATGCATCGGATTTTATTTTTTCTTAAAGCTGTCCTTCAACGAGACACTGCGGTTAAACACCAGATGGCCCGGGGCGGCGTCCTGGTTATCCAGGCAGAAGTAGCCCTGACGCATGAACTGATAGGCAGTGGCGGTTTTCCCCTTTTCCGGCATGGCCGCCTGGGCCAGCCCCTGCTCCACCTTGCAGCCGGTAAGGATCTGGAGGCTATCCGGATTCAGATAGTCCAGGAAATTTTTATCCGCCGCATCCGGCGCGGGGTCGGTGAACAGGTAGTCGTACAGACGCACCTCTGCATCGGCGGCGGTGGCAGCATCCACCCAGTGAATGGTGGCCCCTTTGACCTTCCGCCCATCGGCGGGGTTGCCCCCCTTGGATTCCGGGTCATACTCGCAGAGGACCTCTACCACCTCGCCGGCCTCGTTCTTGACGCAGCCGGTGCAGCGAATGAGGTAGGCCCCTTTCAGGCGGCACTCCTGACCGCCGGGGGTCAGGCGCTTATACTTGGGAATGGGGGTCTCCAAAAAGTCATCTGCCTCAATATAGAGGTGGCGGGAGAAGGGCACCTGCCGCTCCCCAGCGGCTGGATCCACCGGGTTGTTCTCCACGGTGACGGTCTCCTGCTGCTCTTCGGGATAGTTGGTGATGGTGAGCTTCACCGGGCGCAGGACGGCCATGACCCGCTGGGCTGTCTCGTTTAGGTCCTCCCGCAGGCAGGACTCCAGGAAGGCCCAGTCCACGGTGGAGTCCACCTTGGACACACCGATGCGCTCACAGAAGTTGCGAATGGACTTGGGGGTGTATCCCCGGCGGCGCAGGCCGCAGAGGGTGGGCATCCGGGGGTCATCCCACCCGGCTACCTGGCCGTTCTCCACCAGGGCCCGGAGCTTCCGCTTGGACAGAACGGTGTAGTTGATGCCCAAGCGGGCAAACTCGATCTGCCGGGGCCGGCTGGGCACGTCGCAGTGCTCCACCACCCAGTCGTAGAGGGGGCGGTGGTTTTCATACTCCAAGGAGCACAGGGAGTGGGTGATCCCTTCCAGGGCATCCTGGATGGGGTGGGCAAAGTCGTACATGGGGAAGATGCACCATTTGGTCCCCTGTCGGTGGTGCTCAATGTAGCGGATACGGTAGAGCACCGGGTCCCGCATGTTGAAGTTGCCGGAGGCCAGGTCAATCTTGGCGCGGAGGGTGTACTTGCCTTCCGGGAACTCCCCGTTCTTCATGCGTTCGAAGAGGTCCAGGTTTTCCTCCACCGGCCGGTCCCGCCAAGGGCTTTTGGCGGGGGTCGTGGTGTCTCCCCGATATTCCCGGAACTGCTCGGGGGTCAGCTCACAGACATAGGCCAGGCCTTTCTTGATCAGGTCCACTGCCAATTCATAGGTTCGAGTGAAATAGTCTGAACCGTAAAAGAACCGGTCGCCCCAATCAAACCCCAGCCAGTGGATGTCCTCCTGGATGGCGTCGACGTACTCTGTGTCCTCTTTGGCGGGGTTGGTGTCATCCATCCGCAGGTTGCAGATGCCCTGGTACTTCTCCGCCGTGCCAAAGTCAATGGTCAGCGCCTTGCAGTGGCCGATGTGGAGATACCCGTTGGGCTCCGGCGGGAACCGGGTGTGAACCTGTTTCCCCTCGCAGCGGCCACCGGGCTGCAGTTCCTCCTCAATGATGCTGTGAATGAAATTGGTGCTCATGGTCTCTTCCGCCATGGTCCTCACGCTCCCTCTCCCTGGATTTTGGTGCATTCCAATCAAAATCAAAATAGGTTTCTTTCTGGCTGTTTTCTCAGAAAAGCGGGGCACCTGTTCTGGTAGGCGCCGTTCCCTCTCTTTGGCATACTCTGTATGAAAAACCAGAAGGGAAGGCAGCCTTCCCTTTTTCTTGGATCATAACAGGGCTAGAAAATTCATAATATTATATATCATTTCCTTCTTTTCGTCAAGGAATTGCTTACAAGAAGGTTTACATTCTTTTACATCCTTTGCAAATTGTCTCTTTTTCTGGTGAAATTACTAAGATTTTATTAAATTTCTTTGAAAGATTTGAATGTTTCACCATTTTATGATACAATAAAAATAAGTAATAGAAAGGAGGTATGCGAATGATTGAATTCCGGCACGTCTCCAAGGATTTCCACGGCAAAGTTGTTCTATCCGATATATCCATGGAAATCCCCACAGGGGAACTCACCGTATTGATCGGCCCTTCCGGTTGTGGGAAGACCACCACCCTAAAGATGATCAACCGGCTTCTCTCCCCATCCAGCGGCGAAATTTGGATAGATGGAAAGAACATTGAAACGCTGGACAAGGTGCAGTTGCGCCGGCGAATCGGTTACGTCATCCAACAGGGCGGCCTATTCCCCCACATGACCATTCGGGAAAACATCGAAATCATTGCCCGTCTGGCCAAGGGCGACCCCCAAGCCATCTCCCGCAAAACCAACCAACTCATGGAGATGGTGGATCTGGATCCCGCGGAGTACCTGGACCGTTATCCCACGGAGCTCTCTGGTGGCCAGCAGCAGCGCATCGGTGTGATTCGCGCCCTGGCCAACGACCCTGAGGTCGTGCTTTTCGACGAGCCCTTCTCTGCGCTTGACCCGGTTACCCGGAGCAGCCTGCAGGACGAGTTGGTCTCAATGCACGAAAAGATGGGAAAAACCATGGTTTTTGTCACCCACGACATGGACGAGGCCATCAAGATCGCCGACCGCATTTGCATCATGCGCAACGGGCACATTTTGCAGTTTGACACGCCAGAACAGATCCTCAAACACCCCGCCGACGATTTCATCGCCAGTTTTGTCGGCACCGAACGGATCTGGGACTCCCCGGAGTTCATCCGTGTGTCTGACTTCATGATCAAGGAGACCATCACCTGCCATGGCGATTTGAACCGCAACCTCTGCATCAAGCGTATGCGGGACCATCACATCGACTCCCTCCTGGTGGTGGACGAGCAGCACCATTTACGGGGGGTGGTCACCCGCCGGGCCCTCTTCCGGGCGGAGTCCCCTTTGGCTCGAGCAGAGGAGATCATGGAGCCTGTCCGCTACACTGCCCGGGATGATGACAACATTGTCAACATCCTCCGTATGGTCCAAGAGGCAGAGGTCAACGCCGTCCCTGTGCTGGATGCCTCTGAGAAGCTGGTGGGTCTGCTCACCAACTCCAGCCTGGTGGCTACCTTGAGCCGCCAGTTCCTCACCGAGGAAAAGGGGGTGGCAGACGGATGAATGCCTTCCTGGACGGGTTTGCCAGCCTCATTGACTATTTCGTCACCCAGTGGCAGCAGATCCTCTCCCTCACCATTGAGCACATTGAAATGACCGCCATTGCGGTGGGCTGCTCCATCCTGATTGGTGTCCCTCTGGGGATTCTGGTCAGCTATGTGCGCAAACTGGGCAAACCGGTGATTGGCATTGCCAACGTGGTGCAGGCCATCCCTAGTATGGCCCTGCTGGGCCTGGCCATTCCCCTGCTGGGCATTGGCACCCTGCCCGCTGTGGTGATGGTTATCATCTACTCCCTACTGCCCATTGTAAAAAACACCTACACCGGCATCACCAACATTGACCCTCTGTTGGTGGAAGCCGCCACGGGCATCGGCCTGACCAAGTGGCAGGTGCTCTATAAGATCAAGCTTCCCATGGCCTTGCCTGTCATCATGGCGGGGGTGCGGATCAGCACCGTCACCGCCGTGGGCCTGATGACCATGGCCGCCTTCATCGGCGCTGGGGGCCTGGGGTATCTGGTGTTCTCCGGCATCCGGACGGTGAACAACATTCAGATCCTGGCAGGCGCCATCCCCGCCTGCATCCTGGCCCTGGTGGTGGACTTCCTCATGGGGCTCATCGAAAAACTGGTGACCCCCATCAGCCTGCAGAAACAGTTCGGCACCTCTAAGGAAAAGCTGAAACGCCGCAGAACCCGCAGCAAAGCGATTCTGGGCGTCGCCGCTGCTCTGCTGGTCCTCATGGTGGGCAACACCGCCTACCATAACCTGGCCAACACCAGTGACCGGAGCATCGTCATCGGCAGCAAGGACTTCACGGAAAACATCGTGTTGGCCCACCTCTACGGCCAGATGATCGAGGCCCACACGGACATTGACGTGGATGTGGAGGACAACTTGGGCGGTACCCAGGTGTGCTACGAGGCCCTCCAAGCCGGGGAAATTGACATGTACCTGGACTACACGGGAACCGTTTACGTCAGCCTTTTAAACCACCCCGCCAAGTCCGACATGGAGGCGGTGTACCAGGAATGCAAGGACGAACTGGCTGCCAACTACGACATTGTGGTGCTGGATAAGTCTCCCCTCAACAATACTTACACCATCGCGGTGCAGCCCGAAACCGCTGAGGAATATGGGCTTGTCACCATCGCCGACCTTCAGAAGTGCGATGATCAGCTGGTCATTGGGACCACGCTGGAGTTCCAAAACCGGCCCGATGATGGGCTGCCGGGTCTGGTGGCCAAGTACGGATTCCAGTTTAAGAATACCGTAGGCATTGACGGCTCCCCCCGGTTTATCGCCCTGGAACAGGGAGAGATTGACATTGTGGATGCCTTCGCCACTGACGGCCTGCTGAAAAAGTATGGCCTGGTTACGTTGGAAGACACCGATGGCTATTTCCCGCCCTACAACGCCATCCCCATGCTCCGGGGCGAAGTTCTGGAGGAGTACCCGGAACTCGCCGATCCCATCAATCAGCTTTCTGCGGCCCTCACCGACGAGGAAATGCAGAACATGAACTACCTGGTGGACGAGGAAGGGCAGGAGCCCGCCCAGGTGGCCGCGGACTTCCTCTCCAGCCATGGGTTGCTTTAACCCACTTCGATACGCAGAATACGGAACAGATCCCTCGGAATCATCGCCGGGGGATCTGTTTTTTTTATGTTTCTGGGGGATGGGCCACCGCCTCCGCCACCCGGAGACCATCTACCGCTGCCGAGACGATGCCCCCGGCATAGCCCGCCCCTTCCCCACAGGGATAGAGTCCCCGCAGGTTTGACTGAAACCCCTTGTCCCGCAGCAGACGGACCGGCGAGGAGGAGCGGGTCTCCACCCCCACCATCAGGGCATCTGGTGCGGCAAAGCCATGGAGCTTGCGGTCCAGCACCGGCAAGGCCTGGGCCAAGGTGTCGGTGACCAAGGGGGGCAGGGTGTCCCGCAAGTCTCCGAAGCACACGCCGGGCCGGTAGGTGCTGCGATGCTGGAGATGGTCCGGGCTGGGAAGCCCCCGGAGGAAGTCCCCCACCCGCTGGGCCGGCGCCTCATACCCAGGGCGGCCAAAGGCGTAGGCTTTCTCCTCCCATAGGGCCTGAAAGGCCGTCCCGGCCAGGGGATCCTCACTGCCAAAGTCCCCTGGACCCACGCCCACCAGGAACCCACCATTAATGAAGGCCCCGTCCCGGGCACGGTTGCTCATCCCATTGGTCACAAGGCCGCCAGGCTGGGAGGCCGCCGCCACAATCTGCCCGCCGGGGCAGACGCAAAACGTATAGGCCGACCGGCCTGTGGGCAAATGGCACACCAACTTATAGTCCACAGGGGGAAAGGCCGCCCACTGCTCCCCCAACTGCGCCCGGCTGATCCGGTCTTGCCGGTGCTCGATGCGCACCCCGATGGCAAAGGGCTTCTGCTCCATGGCGGCCCCAGCATCTCGGAGCATCCGGAAGGTGTCCCGGGCAGAGTGGCCTGGGGCCAGAATCAGGGCATCGCAGGGCATGGTGTAGGTGGTATTCCTCTCTGCTACGACGATCTCCTGCAGTTGATGGCCCGACAGGGAGAGGCCCTCCAGGCGATGGCCAAACCGGATCTCGCCGCCGGCGGCCAAAATCTCCTCCCGGAGCCGGCGGACCACTTGGCGGAGGAGGTCGGTTCCCACATGGGGCTTATGCTGCCAAAGGATATCCTCAGGGGCCCCTGCCGCCACGAAGGTCTTCATCACCTGGGACAGGCGGGGGTCATGGGTTCCCGTGGTGAGTTTTCCATCGGAAAAGGTCCCTGCACCCCCTTCCCCAAACTGAACGTTGGACTCCGGGTCCAGGTCCCCGCCCTTCCAGAAGGCCTCCACGTCCTGCACCCGCTGCTCGATGGGCTTGCCCCGTTCCAACAAAACCGGCCGGAGACCCGCCCGGGCCAAAGCGAGGGCGGCAAACAGCCCCGCCGGCCCGCTGCCCACCACCACAGGCGGCAAGGTGGAAACCCGCGTCACCTGGGGAAATGCGTAGGGCACCGGCGGCTCCACCAGAGAAATCTGATTCCCCTTCCCCCGGGCTACCACCGCCTCCTCGTGGGGCAAGGAGACATCCACCGTCATGACATAATGGACATCCCCTTTCTTGCGGGCATCGATGGATTGGCGCACTGGGACACATCGGTGGAGTTTCCCTACCGGGACGCCCAAGGCACGCGCCGCCTTTTTCCGCAGGAGGGCCTCGTCCCAAGTGGCGGGCAAGGCGATATTCCGAATCCGAACCATGGTTGTTCTCCTTTCCCCAGCCCTAGAAGGCAAACAGACCCACGCCGCCGGCATGGTCAGCAGCATGGGTCCAACTGCCCCGTCAGGCTTCCTCGTCCCTAGGATCGGGAAGGTCTACCAGCAGGGGGACAATCCCCAAGGCAGGCAGCAGCGTCTTCCGTACCTCTTCCATAGAGAGGTTTACTGTCGAAGTATTGATGCAGGGGTGGCAGCCAAAGTGGCCGGTCTCTGCCACCGTGCGGTCCAGGATCAACTGCACCTTATGGTCCGGGTCGTTGGCCAGGGCCAAAACGGTAGCGGAGCCCGGGGTAACCCCCAAATAGGTCTCCATATCCTCCGGTGCAGCAAAGGACAGACGGGCCGAGCCAATCTGTTTGGACAGATCCCTGGTGCGGAAGGGCTTGTCCCCCTCCATCAGGAGAAGATAGAAGGCGGTTTTCTGCCGGTTGCACAGCACCAAATTCTTACAGATGGGAGCGCCCAGGACCTTCTCAATCTCATGGCAGGCTGCAATGGTATCCGCCGGATCATGGTCCACCCGGGTATAGGGGATGGCCAGGCGATCCAGCAGATCATAGCAGGCAACCTCTCGCGGCAGACGGCCCTCCAAATTCTGGGGCCGTCCAGTATAGAGGGTGGGATCAATATGCATAGGCTTCCTCTCTTTTAAAAAAGAGGGCAGTGGCGAACCACTGCCCTCTCTTTACTTATCCGTTGAATGATAAACCGAATTACTTCTTCAGCATCCAGCCGGAAACGACCATCTTCTGAACTTCGGTGGTGCCCTCATAGATCTCGGTGATCTTAGCGTCACGCATCATTCTCTCGAAGGGATACTCGCGGGTGTAGCCGCAGCCGCCAACCAGCTGGACAACACGACGGGTCACGTCGGAAGCGACCTCAGCAGCGAACATCTTACCCATAGCAGCCAGGTGGCTGTAGGGCTCGTGGTTCTGCTTAGCCATAGCAGCACGATAGATCAGCAGGCGAGCAGCGTCAACCTTGGTCTGCATGTCAGCCAGCTCGAACTGGGTGTTCTGGAAGGAGGACAGGGGCTTGCCGAACTGCTTGCGGTTCTTCAGGTAGGGGATGCACTCGTCGATAGCACCCTGAGCAATACCCAGAGCCTGAGCAGCAACGCCGATACGGCCGCCGTCCAGCAGCATCATAGCGATCTTGAAGCCTTCGCCTTCCTTGCCCAGCAGGTTCTCAGCAGGCACTTCGCAGTTGTCGAAGACCAGCTCGTAGGTGGCGGAAGCACGGATGCCCATCTTCTTCTCCTTGGTGCCGAAGGAGAAGCCCTTGAAGCCCTTCTCCACGATGAAGGCGGACAGGCCCTTGTGGCCCACGCTCAGATCGGGGTTGGTACGGGCAAAGATGACATAGGTGTCAGCATAGTAGCCGTTGGTGATGAAGATCTTGGTACCGTTGAGGATGTACTTGTCACCCTTCAGCTCAGCAGTGGTGCGCACGCCGTTGGCGTCGGTACCAGCACCGGGCTCGGTCAGACCCATAGCGCCCAGCTTCTCGCCCTGAGCCAGGGGAACCAGGTACTTCTGCTT
>ERZ827471.379-NODE-379-length-41829-cov-188.595179_pt1 | contig 41829 bp, 30 predicted proteins | sample MGYA00519772_ERZ827471 | MGnify/ENA primary metagenome ERZ827471 (study PRJEB31778, sample SAMEA3449315) | human gut metagenome | biome: human gut; feature: human-associated habitat; material: faeces | place: United Kingdom | collected 2010/2012 ...
GTAGAGTTTTTTAGTAACGTATCAAAAAAGTGTAAAGTAAATTTAGGCATAGTCAGATCCTCGTTAGTTTTCTCTGAAAACACGCCGGCTTTCCCTTAAGAGCTGCCTACCTTTTTATAAAAAGCTGGCGTGTTTCTAGAAGAAGTTCGGTTCGTTTTCAATCCAATACTTGAATGATATGTACGGGACCTAATAAACCAGACTCCAACAAAGGTGTATCCTTTGTGTAATGCGGATATGTGGTAAACGTATAGCGGTCACTGGGGCGCTTCTCTCCTTTCAACAGCCATTCCGGCCATTGACCATTGACAATACCGTCATTTACCTTTTGTTCATCTCCGATTAACCGATTGCCCCATAAATTGGTCACCTCTATTTTCAGCTCATTCTTTCCATTCTTCAAGACTCCTGATATATCAACCTGCCACGGTGAAGTCCAAATAGTACCTAAATCCTGACCATTTAGCCAGACTTTGGCTATATTTTTTACGAGACCCAAATCCAGGAACAAGGAACCCGACAAAGTTTCTTTGTAATCAAACTGCATTGTATAGACAGCAGTTCCCGAATAATACTTAATTCCCGGTTCTGTATGTTTTGACCAATCCTGCAGTGTCGGGAATTCCACCTGTACCGATCCACCCCACTTCGGATCAAATGCGACATTCCAAGATCCTTGTAATGACATCAATACTCTCTTTCCTTTGACATTTGTTGAAGCAGTCGAAACTGGCTGCCGATCTCCGGAAAAGAATACGAAATAACTCTGATAAGGAGCGAACGCCAATTCGAGTGAAGTCTGTTTTCCGTTATCCGCTGAAACCGGAATCAGGGAAGTCTTTCCGGTTACAGGATCCCATAAATAAGGTTGCTTACCGGAAGCACGGAAATGAGCATTTACCGACATATCCTTATCCATCCGGTTAGAAACAAAGAAATAATCCACATCATCCACCTGTTTATGAATATACCGAACCGTTCCCTGATCAGACAGAAAGTCAACCGGTACGTGCATTTCGCGCAACACCTTTGACGTCAAATCAAAATCAGGATACAAATTGTCCAAATGGTTCTGGATATCTGTTCCCCAAACGATACGACCTTTACCATAAGTATGGAACTTCAATCCTTCTGGCAGTTGGCTTCCACCCCAAAGGTTTTCTACAGCCTGCCGTAACTTCCGATCAGAATCTGGATAACCTGTTAATCCCGGAGTCTGTACAGGAGGAAGACCAATCACAACAGCTCCATCTTTCACCAGCGATTCTATCTTCTTCAGCAAATCCAACGTCATCGTCTTAAAAGCAGGTAAAACCAGAAGACGATATTCCATACCCGAAGGGAACTTTATTTTCCCATCTTCCACGAAAGCCGTATGAAGCAGACTTGGCGGACAAGCATCAAAATTATATTCCCGTTTATCCACCATATAATCTCCTGTCAAAGCGGATTTCGGTGCTCGGAAAACAAAAGGAGCCTCTTCAGGAGCCAGATAGAGAATATCAGCTACCGTCTGACCTTTCTGAAGCAGATACTGACAACGCGCCACATAAGTATGATAAGCATCCACGTATGGCCACCATGTCTGATTACGGTCCCAATGGACTCCATACGGTCCCATGGTCATTCCCGGACGCAAACTATCCGGTAATGCCTGATGCTGAAACGTGTGATAAGTCAACCGATTAATACCAGCCGCAAAAGCCCAGTCGGTTTGGTTCTTCATAGAAGCCGGATGCTGACGCCAACCGTCGCCTGCTGCCGTAAAAGCTTCCGAAGGAACCACACGTTGCCCTTTGATATTGGCCAACGAACTTCCTTCAATAGCACTAAACGAAGTATTATAACCACCCGGACTCCAAAACTCACACATCGGAATATCAGCAGAAGCACCTAACTCCAAATCCTGCATCGGATTCATATCATACGGCTCTATGGAAAGTTGCATACCATGCTGACGGGCATAAGCTTTGACAAACAAAGAATGATTCTCCAGCATTAATTCCTGCATTGTCTGACGCAGATCCCACAAGAAACGTTCACTGATATTTTTATCCCCTACAACCAGTCCCGCATAAACCGGGAAATAAGGTTGCGGATCATATCCTCTACGTTTCTTGAATTCTTCTCTTAGCCGCGGACTCCAGTTCTGAGCCCCCATTTCCCAACTATCCATGTGTAGGATCTTAAGGCCTCCAGCTAAGGTGGTATCTCTTTCACCCAACAAATCAAACAATGAACCTGTAAATGTACGCAAATGTGCCATCAAAGCCGTCGTATCTGTCTTATCACACTCAAAACCAACGCCGGGAAGAGGTGCCGGACGAGTAACAGCTCCATTATTACGTATGCCAAAACGCATAATCATCCATTCTCCGGAAGGAACATTCCACGTAACAGCACCATCCTTCAATGAAGAGGTCAAGTCTATAACCTGATCGACAGCAATCGCATCTCCCGGTTCCAACGGTTTATCTTGTTCTTCTCGTGGAATAAATTGTTTCACTCCCGGAACAGAACTATATGGAGCCCGATAATACAGAGCCTTTTCTTCGATATCCTTCATGGAGACCTTTCCGTTCGTTGCCGGAAAAGCCAAGACAGCTACATCTTCATAATAATCCAACCATTTCTCCTTTAATTCCGGAGTAAACGCTCCCTCTCCGAAATAAGGGGGCTTCGGCGAAGGTTTCTCTAAAGGAATCGTCTGCTTACTGCCTCCGGTTACCCTTGTAACGGAAGAAACCAGATGCCGCATTGATTCTTCGCCTTTCACCCAAGGGCCACCGCTACCAGTCCAACCCGGACCGATTCCAAGAATCATACTAATTCCTAAACGTTCACATTCCTTGACAGCATGTTTAAAACAGTCTTTCCATTCAGTACTTAAGAAATCAACATGTCCACGAGGTATGCCAACATTGACTTCCAGGAAAACGACAGATCCGATTCCAACCCGTTTCATGGATTCCAGATCCTTAGTCATCCCTTCTTTGGATAGATTACCATCCATAAAATACCAATAAACGCCAGGCCGGGCCGATTCAGGAGGAGAAACAAACAAACGTTTCATATCTTTCAGTTCCTCGGCACTTGCCCAATGATTCATACCAGACAGAAACAAACTGGTAGCAAGCAAGGTATATTTTAATAACTTCATACGAGCCAATTTTATGTTATTATTTTACTTCCACACAAGGTATATCCAGCAGACTTGCCAGTTTTTTGATCTTACCGGCTACATGTCCGATTCCGATCGCACAATGATGAGGAGGACCAGCCTTACTCCAATTATCTATAAACGAACGAACACCACAAGCAAAGCGATAACGACTGTTGGTGTTTCCTATCTGTAACACAGGACCAGGAACGGATTCTCCTTCTGCAACCAACAGGAACAATCCGTCTTTCCCCTCACAAACCGACAATAAAGTAACATCTCCATGACGAACCGTCATCTGAATAGACAAACCTTTTCCCGGCTTTCCATGATAAACAGGAAGAGGAACCAACTTAACCCGTCCTTCCGCCATGGTGAAATGAGCCGGTCCGTCATGTCCCAACAAAACAACATCATCCTTAAAATCCAAGGCATATAACTCGGAGAACGAACCTCCGGCATTTAATAGAGACATGATCTTCATGGCTTGTACGTTCTTAATCTCACATTCCCCGGCAATAGGAATACCTTTTCCTGTCAATAACGTATTACCGGCTATCACTGAAGTAACGATATTCTCATAATCATTCCCGGCATACCCTTCATAATAATAAGCCATCGATCCTAGGTGATGCGCTTCGATCAGTTTATCCAAAGCCACAGATGTTCTGGCAGCCCGGAGTAATTCACTCTCCTCACATTCACTGACGACCTCAAAACGTTCCCGGAACTCTGCCAACTTCTGTTCTATTTCATCTGAAGAAGCAGCATCCCGATAAGCTTTCAGCTCACACATTTCCAATAATTCAACATGCGTTCCAAAGGTAGAAGACTGCAACGTCAAATCAGAATAGACATCCAGCATTCCACCATAATAATGACCTAAAACACCCATTCGGTTATTTTGCATTCCTTTCTTGGCAACAGCTGCCTCTAACCATTCTTTCAGTTCCGTCCAAACGTATGCCTCATCCAAATAGCCAGTAATGATTTCATAACGAATACCTGAACGGTTGAATACATTCGAAAACTCAGGAACCGAGCAAGCCTGACAATTAGCCAGCCATTCACCGGTCATTAACCCCCGATCACCCAAACCATTCATATAAGCATAATCAATACAAGGTGTTGGTTGTATATTCAATAATAGTACAGGAACTTTCAACCGTTGAACCAATGGTAAAACCGTAGAAGAAAGGGCATACGTTGAAATATATACTAATAATACATCAATTGATTTCCGTTCTAATTCCGCAGCAACCGTTATGGCTTTTTCGGGTTCATCCACCATTCCTCCATCCACAACACAAACATGTTCCTGTTCCAATTGCTTTGCTATCTGTTTCCGATAGCCACACAAACGTTCATATAATCCAGAGAACTGAGGCCAATAAGTATTCAACCCCACTCCAACCAATCCTGCATACACCGTTCTATCTTCCATAATTTATCTCGCTTTTTATATTATCCGTACTCTATTTGCAAATATGCTTTTTTTAGATTGACTTCGTTTGTATTTATTGATCTTGAATATATCAAAAATGACATATTTACTGAATAGCTGATATTTTTCCACTTCAATCATATAGGATTGTCATTTCAGAAATATTATTTTTGAGACAGTTTACTTGAAACAGGAACATTTTACCTTAAATGCAAATGAAAACAACAAATAACCATATCCAATACCTGGGAAGCAGTCCTTTGGACGAAAAATGGGGATTAACCGTTACGACAGTAGGTTATCAACGTATTCCTGCCCACAGTACATATCCATCGGTCACACAGCATCCGCAAGGATATGTATTCAATCCACAAAAAGGACGTACGCTTTCAGAATATCAGCTGGTATATATATCAGAAGGTTCCGGATATTTTGAATCTGCTTCCTGCAAGCGACAAAAGATCAAAGCAGGAACTATGTTATTAATCTTCCCGGATGAATGGCATACTTACTATCCAGAAGAAAACGGATGGTACGAACATTGGGTAGGTTTCAAAGGAAACATGATAGAGAACTGGATTGCCAACAAATTCTTCTTGAAAGAAAAACCGGTCTTTGAGATTGGAATCAGTTCCAACATTATCGGTTTATATGAAGACATGGATGCATACGCTTCCAAAGAAGATGCCGGATATCAGCAGCTCATTTCCAGCATCGTCTTATACTTAATGGGCGAAATTTATTTTAAGGTAAAGAACTCAGCTTTTAAAGAATCTACCACAGTACGTAAAATCAACGAAGCAAAAGCCTTAATGAAAAGAAATATCAGTAATTCCATCTCTGCAGAAGATATAGCCAGACAATTAAACGTCAGTTATTCATGGTTGCGAAGCCGGTTCAAAGCCTATACCGGAATTTCACCCACACAATACCACCTGAACTTACGTTACATAAAAGCTAAAGAAATGCTCTGTACAACCCAAATGAGTATTTCAGACATTGCCTTTGCATTGAATTTTGAGACCGTGTCGCAGTTCTCCTCTTTCTTTGCCAAGAAAGAAGGTATTTCACCCAGTACTTTCAAAAAGAAATATCATTTAGACCCAAATCCATCCCACAAGCCAGAAGAGGAGTAAAATCCTGCTTGTATAGAGCAAAACCTTTGTCATGTTGCACATTTTATCTATCTTTGTGCCAAATTTTTAAGGTTATATATATGAGTCATGATTTATTAAAAGGCAAGAAAGGCATTATCTTCGGTGCATTGAATGATATGTCTATTGCCTGGAAGGTTGCAGAAAAAGCCGTAGAAGAAGGAGCAACTATCACTTTAAGTAATACTCCGATTGCTGTTCGTATGGGACAAGTGGACGAATTGGCCAAGAAACTGAATGCTCAAGTAATCCCGGCTGATGCTACCAGTGTAGAAGATTTGCAGAATGTCTTCTCCAAATCAGTTGAAATCTTAGGCGGACCTGTTGATTTTGTTCTTCATTCTATCGGAATGAGTCCGAATGTTCGTAAAAAGCGGACGTATGATGATTTAGATTATAACATGCTGGAAAAGACTTTAGACATTTCAGCTATTTCTTTCCATAAGATGTTGCAGGTTGCCAAAAAGCAGGATGCCATTGCTGAATACGGTTCAGTAGTAGCTCTGACTTACGTAGCTGCACAACGTACTTTCTTTGGCTATAACGATATGGCTGACGCCAAGAGTTTGTTGGAATCAATTGCCCGTAGCTTCGGTTATATCTATGGCCGTGAAAAGAACGTACGTATCAATACAATTTCTCAGTCTCCAACTCCTACTACTGCCGGAAACGGTGTGAAAGGAATGGAACACCTGATGGACTTCGCCAACAAGATGAGTCCGCTGGGAAATGCAGATGCTGAAGAATGTGCCAATTACTGCGTTATGATGTTCTCAGACTTTACTCGTAAAGTAACGATGCAGAACTTATATCACGACGGAGGTTTCTCAAGTATGGGTATGAGTCTTCGTGCCATGAACCAATACAGTAAAGGTTTCGAAGAGTATACCGATGAAAACGGACATATCATTTACGGATAAATCCATATAGGAAAGTTGACTTGTTCTGTCAACTCTGGCAGCAGTCAACTTTTCCTTTTAATTATCAAGGAAGCAAATATGTTACTAAAAATCTATGAAGAAAATCCCAATCCGCGCGAAGTAGCTAAAGTAATCCATACGCTACAAGACGGAGGTTTGATCATTTATCCCACGGATACAGTTTATGCTATTGGATGTGATGCCTTGAATGTGCGTGCAGTCGAAAAGATTTGTCAGATCAAAGGTGTTAATCCTCAAAAGAGTAACCTGTCTATTATTTGTTATGATCTGTCTAACTTGAGTGAATATGCCAAAGTGAATAACGCGGCTTTCAAGTTGATGAAAAAGAATTTGCCCGGACCTTTTACATTTATTCTACCAACCAGCAACGAATTGCCCAAGATTTACAAGAACCGGAAAGAAGTAGGTATTCGTGTACCGGATAATAACATTGTCCGGACGATTGTTCAAGAATTAGGTAATCCATTACTCACCATGTCTGTACATGACGACGATGATGAAATCTTGGAGTATTCAACTGATCCGGAATTAATTGCCGAGAAATACGATGGTCGTGTTGATCTAGTTATCGACGGAGGTTACGGTGGATTAGAACCTTCTACGGTAGTAGATTGTACAACCGACGAGTTCGAGATTGTCCGTCAAGGAAAAGGTCAGCTAAAATAGAAACGTCATCCGAACCAATCACGGATGACGTCTCCATGCATGTTTATGGATTACATATTAAACCGGTAAACATTTCCGCCATAGTCGGCTGCATACAAAGAATTACCTGCTACAGTAATCTTACCAAACAGGGGCGCTCCTATCTTATGTTTCCAAACCACTCGCCCTTCTTTCGGATTTACGCCATAGATAACGCCATCCGAAGCGCCAAAATAGACTATACCTTTATATAATATAGGACTAGATTCGACGGTACACACCGGATAACGGGAATAAGGCGAAGTGTAAATCAATGAAGCTTCTGTATTAACCTGCCAAGCCTGCTCTAATGTTGAGCGGTCTAATGCCACTAGTCCATTATTCTGCGTACCGAAAATAATCCATTTATCGGTTACCAGCGGAGTTGATGTCGTATTCACATTATAAGGCATTTCTTTTCGTATAATGGTATTTCCACTCTTGGGTTCGATGATGAAAAAGGCATTGCCCGAAGCCAAATATAACAAACCATCTACATATGCCGGAGAAGCTCCTCGTTCACGGATATCACTCTCTTCCTTTCGCCAAAGGAGTTTTCCCGTATTCCGATCATTACCATAAAGACCACTCCATTGTGTTCCTGTCACAGCTACGTCGCCAGCCAGTACCGGACTTGAAGTGGCGCCTTGGTTCTGACCCCAGCCTTCATTCAACCAGATAGCTTCTCCCGTTTGTATATCATAAGCACCAAAAGCCTTTCCTGTTCCGGCATACAATTTCCCGTCAGCTACCGTCACACCTTCGATGATGGAAGGCAACCCGTCTACTTTCATTTTCTTTTCCCATTTCAGACTGCCGGTTTCTGCATCGACAGCATACAAATAACCTTCGGCATCCTGCGCAAATACCGTATGATTTTCATAAGCGATCCGATTCTTCACTGAATTACGGACAGAATACCGCCACAGTTGTTTGCCCGTCTGAACATCTAATGCTATAATGGCTCCTTCGCCCTTCAAATCCTCATCTAAAGTAGCCATAAAAACCTTCTCTTCTGCAACGACTGGAGCCGTAAACCAAACATTCGCTCCTAGATTTTGAACCCACGACAGCGTAGGTTTTCCTTCGGTTTGAACAGGCTGATAAACAAAAGAAGTCCGATGGGCCGTCACATCTCCATTCTTCCATTCGGCTTTTGCCGTCACAAAGATACGCTGTCCCTTATAAATCTCAGGCAAACGGAATATTGCGCTCCAGTTCCAATCCGTATTGGCCTTCAAAGGCTGATTACGTAAGATCTCTTTCCCTCCTTCCGAAACACACGAATAAGTCAGACGGGCCAAAGGAGAAACCGTATGATAAGCATTGACAGACATCTTCAAATTACCTTCGGCATCAACCGCACAGGCATCGTTGGCTATCGAGGCAAATTGCAGGGAATGATTCAGATACGTATAACGCAGCTGACTGGTAATATTACCATCCCGATCAGCATGGATCATACGGGCGGCACTAACCGAACGGTCTATTCCTCCCTTATCCAAGGTTGACGTACTGATTGTCTTGATCTTTCCTTGCTGCCGGATAAAATGCATGTGCCAATGTCCATATACCCAAGCTTTGGTATTATAATCATTTAGATCCAGTTTTTCCGTATCACTTAGCTTAAAGACAAACTGATCGGTCGTACTCCATAAATCATGGTTGAAGAAAACAATTGGTTTTCCTGCCGGCTGCTGTGCCAGATCTTGCTCAATCCAGCGGAAAACATCTTCTCTCCGAAATCCCGGAGCATGATCTCCTCCCCACATCGGTGTTACGATATAATGCGTTGAGCCGAAATCAAACGAGTAATAAACCGGACCATAGATACTTTCGAACAGCTCTTCTCCGTACTTCCCTTTTACAAGGTCATGATTTCCCAAACAATAGAAGACCGGGCAACCCATATTCGACGTATTCATCAGCTTGATATGATTCTTCAATCCGTTTTCATAGCAAATATCACCCGTATGAATCATAAAAGCAACCTTCTCGTTTGCCGCCAGATCACGCATTTCGTTCGCCCAATCTTCCTGATTGACGGTATTAAATATTTCCGTATCAGCAATATGTAAATACTGATGACTCCCGTCTGGAGCCACATAACCTTGTAGCGGCTGCACACCAAAATCATACGAACGGTTCTGGTCAGAAATACAGATATAATGCTTATTGTCCGTCTGATAACCAGAAGGAGTTGTTATAAAAATAAACCGTTCACGTTCAAATCCAGGTAAAGAGAAACTACCATCCGCTGCCGTTTTAACGACATGAAGTCCATCCGATACACAAACCCCTTTCAATAGCTTCTCCCCTTTATCATATTGGCCGTTTCGATTCGTATCGACAAAAACACGACCCTGGTAAGCTGCTTGGCTCATCAACGTACAGCCGAGCATACATAATAATAAGTTTCTTTTTCTCATTCGAACACTTTCCGTTAATTATATATATCTACCTCAAAGATATACATTATGTATAAAATACAAAAACCATCAGCAAGTAATCTGGTCATCTACCTCAACCCAATTTACAGATAAAGTGCACCAAGAGTTTCTCCGGGTGCACTTCATCTATTAACAAATGATCTTTTATTTATTTCCAATATTTATTCTGAACCAAATTAGGATTCAATACAATATCTTTTGTTGCTATTGGACTATAATAATATTTAGGTTCTACAAACGTCCATTTATCTACTTGTGCTATCATTCGAATATAACCTTTATCACCTTCGGTCAATTCATACGTATTGCCATCCAATACTTCAATTGTCAATTCATATTTTTCCTTATCTTCCTCCGGTATAGCATCTGCTTCTGCTTGAGTTTTAACTAAAGCATAATCAGGTTGACCATCACCCGTTATATCTATATAGCCCAGTTTATCCACATACATACCTTCTGGTGCTTTCTCCATTAATTTACCACATCCCCATCGCATCAGATCATCGTAACGAAAACCCTCACAAGCCAATTCGATACGACGTTCGCGACGGATCTCCAATACAGCACCCTTTTGAGCTGAAGACACATTTACATAGCGATTCGCTTGAACAGGATCTATCTTACTCATCCATTCTGCTAATGTAGCATGAGGCATTTCAACACGATCACGGATCACATTAATGGTTTTATCAAGATCCTCTTGAGTTAAGGTTCCCAACTCTGCTTTTGCTTCGGCATACATCAATAGAACTTCCGCATAACGAATAACAGGTAAATCGGCATAAGACAATCCCCATCCAATCTGATCATAAGTTCTCGGACTGTATTTTACCTGAGGATAACCACCTAAGCTTATTTTTTGACGATGAGGTTTCGTATTACCTGGACGAACAAAACCTGGAATCATGAACGTCTGGGACAAACGAGGATCTCTGTTCTCAAAAATCTCTGTAAATGTTTTCGTTTCATATCCTGGAATATCCTGAAAACGTTTTACCTTTCCATCTTCTACGACAAGATAATCTTCCATCAAATCTCGAGAAAGACCAGTTGTCCAGTCCAACATGGCCTGTGCATTATGCATTCTTCCTAACGCTTTATCATAATCTTCATAGAAAATCATTTCTTTATTAGTTGAAAGATCCTCGCTACAGAACAATGCTTCATAAGCTGGAATATCACCAGAAGGTGCAGTTGATAGACTATAATTACCAGACTCTATGATTTGTTGGCAAGCATCTACTACAACCTGATAAAAATGGTCTGCATCTGTTAACTCTAATTCTGGATGATACTTTCTCCATGAAGCTTCAGACAATGCTATACGAGCTTGCATAGCCAACGCACCAAAACGATTCCATATTGTACTATTTCCCATATCTTCCTTCATATGAGTTACAGCAAAATCCAAATCGGCCATGACTGAATCAACAACCATTGCCCGTGAATCCTGAGGTTTAAACAATAATTCTGTATCGGTTGTCTGCAAGTCTCGACTATACCAAGGCACATCCGAATAGGACTTTACCTTATCATAATATAATTTAGCCCGGAACATACGAGCCAGTCCTATATAATGATTGATTTCTATTTCATCACCTTTAGCTTGTCCAGCTCTTGCCAACATAAAATTAACAGTTCTGATATCTCCCCAGCTCCAAGTTCCTGAATTATCAGGATTCACTTCTCCTCTCATCTTTCGGTAAATACCAGCTTCTTCGACATATAAAACATTATCTGATGCAACATCCCAATAATTTGAACCTATATACCCATACATTCCGTTAGTATAAAGTTCCAGATCCTTGGGCGTACGGAAAAACATTTCCTCAGAAATAGATGTCTCCGGATATTTATCCATAAAAGAATCATTACAACTACTTAATCCCAAAAGAGTAGCAGAACTTATCAGTAATACCTTAATTATATTATTCTTAACTTCCATACTATTTCAATCATTTAATAATTAGAATGTAACATTTATACCAAATGAATATGAACGTTGTAGCGGATACTTTTGTCCACCCAAACATTCCGGGTCTATTTTATAATACTTATACAGACCTGTTATTTCACACAAATTGTCACCAGAGAAGAATATTCTCAAACGATCAATATTAGCTTTTTCCGTCCATGCTTTTGGCAACGTATAGCCTACAGACAAATTCTTCAAACGTGCATAAGCTGCATTCTGTAAATATCTAGTCTGTGTAATTGCTGCCTCATATCCACCTTCTGCTACATACGATTTGAAACGAGGGAAATAAGCATCTTGACTTGGATTTTCTTCTGTCCAACGATCGTAATAGTTTCCTTCAGTTATATTTGTCCAAGGCTGTGCATAAATTCCCCAAAAATACAAGTCTCCACTTGGACTATAATCTTTCTTCATCACACCTTGGATAAACAAACTAAAATCAAATCCATTCCAGTCTCCTCCCAAATTAAACCCAAATGCATAACGAGCTCGATTATTTCCTATAATCTTATAATCACCATGGTCTTCCCGAGTCCAAGAACCTTTATCTATCTTACCATCTCCATTTAACTCTTTAAATTTCAAATCACCAGGAGCAATCGGGCGTGTACCAGGATAAGAAGTAACTCGTGTTTGATCAGCATGATTATCAATATCTTCCTGAGATGTAAAGAAGCCTTCTGTCACTAATCCCCAGATACTTCCCATTTCCCAACCTTCATAATAATCATCTAATGTTCCTGTCTCGTTAGAGAATTTCGTGATCCAAGCCCGGCTATCACCAATATTAAAACTTGCATTATAATTGAAGGGCTTACCAGCTAATTTAAACTGATCTCTCCAAGTTATTGTCAAATCCCAACCTGTTGTTTTCAAGTCGGCTGCATTTTCTAAAGGAACACCTGTACCTAACACATTGGGCAACTGAGCTCCTGCTGTTAGCATATTCTTAGTACGACGGATATAACCATCAACAGTTGCCGTCAAACGGTTTTCCAAGAAATTAATATCCATACCCCAGTCTGCAGTCGTTACAGTTTCCCAGGTTAAATCAGCAGAAACCAATCCTGGTGCTCCTACATATACAGGTTGTTTTCCATTTAATATCTGAGAAATCTTACCCGAACCCATAGTAGCCAAATAAGCATAATAATTATCTTTTAAATCTTGGTTACCTAGGCTTCCATAAGAAAAACGGAACTTTAAGAAGTTTACAATATCCCGAGCCGGCTCAAAGAAATTTTCCTGTGACATTACCCAAGCAACAGAGCCTGATGGATTAAAGACATAACGGGAATCATGAGGGAAGCGAGAAGTTCCATCATAACGGCCATTAAAAGCCACAATATATTTATTGTCGAAGGTATAATTCAAACGACCGAAACCACTTCGTAAAGACATCGTACCAATACTTTGTCCTACATTCATATCACCCGTAGCTAATCCTTGGGAAGGTAATGACGAAGTGATCAGCTCTTTCCGACTAGAAGAAGAATAATTACTCCGCCAGTCTTCTTGGTTATAACCAATCATCGCCGAAAAGTCATGCTTGTCATTAAATACCTTATGGAAAGTAACATATGCATCAAATGTCAAAGTTCGGGCATTCGTATTATTCATATATGCCTGACTGATTTCGTCTAAAGCCAAAGCCGGTCTATCCGGTCCATCATAATACTCTATCGGTAACGAGTAACCCTCTTCATTGTTCTTTTGAACCGAATAGTTAAACGAACCATTTACAAACAATACATCTTTAATAATATCGATCTTCGTAGTGAATTGCGTATTGAATGTAGTTTTCTGCTGATACCAACGTCCGCCATCTTCCAAACGTCCAAAAACAGAAGCTCCGGACTTCGTCCATGTTCCATCTGGATTTTTGATAGCATCCATCGGATTACAACGATTGACTTCCCAATAATAGGAACTACCTAAATAGTTTGGCGAATTGTAATCAGAAATGACATAACTTGTATTGTTTCCAACCGTCCACCAATCAGCCAGTTTAAAATCTAATTTTGAACGTAAATTATATTTATTATACTTATCCGTTCCATACTTCACCATACCATCTTGGAAATTATAATTGGCCGAGAAGTAATAATTCAAGCGGTCTGTCTTTCCAGAGATATCTACAGTATGATTCGTCGAGAATCCTAAATTCTTATAGGCTTCGCTAAACCAGTCGGTGTTTCCAAAATATGTATAAGTACCATCCGGATTCAAATAATAAGGAGAAGTTGATGGATCTTCCGATACCTTCTTAGCATAAGCCAACTGATCTGCATTGTATAAATTATACCAAGGATAAGACATTGTATTACGAGTCTGAGCTACCAAATAAGGATCGGTTATAACATCAGCCATACTACTCAGTTTTCGCATGGCAAAATTATTATTATAATTAATCGTTAGTTTCTCCTGACCAGCAGTCTTCGTTGTCACCAAAATCACACCAAAAGCAGCACGTGATCCATAAATCGCAGAAGAAGCTGCATCTTTTAACACAGATATACTACCAATATCCGTTGGATTCATACGGTTCAATTCCTCGGCAGAAGAAACAACACCATCAATTACAACCAAAGGATCACCCCCATTTAATGAAGTTGTTCCACGAATATTAAATGACGGCGAATCGGTTGCCTGACCACTACCTATAGTCACATTCATATTCGCAACAGAACCTTGTAAAGCTTGTCCGACATTAACAACCGGTCTGTCCATTAACACCTCTGTTGGAACTGTAGCCACAGCTCCTGATAAGTCGGCTTTTTTCTGTACTCCATAACCAACAACTACCAGCTCATCCAAAGACTGTGAATCTTCCTTTAACTGAATATTCAGGTTGGTTTGATTACCGACTTTTATTTCCTGCTCCATGTAACCGATATAAGAAACCTGCAGGATGGCCCCAGAAGGGACATTATCGATGCTGAATTTACCGTCAATATCCGTAATCGTTCCTCGGGTCGTCCCCTTGACCACTACATTCGCTCCTGTCACCGGACCATACTGGTCAGTAACAACACCTGTGACTGTTTTACCGTCTTGAGCCACTTCATAAGCTCGGTCATGATTTGTCGAAATATCGACAGGAGCCGCTTGAATAGCTCCGGACAAAAGGAAAATGGAAGATGTTCCAATAAGTACCTTTCTTTTCATTACGTGTTCTTCTTTAAACATATTATATTTTCAAATGCAAAAGTATATACATAAAATTAACACTCTATTTCATCATTATTACAATAGAATGACAGACTGTCCGACAGCGAACCATACACTGCCCGACACCTCCACTCCTATCTGCTGCACATCACCTTCCTAGTCTCCGGCAGACCACCTTTACCATCTGCGGCAGACTACAAAGATAATCTCCGGCAGATATAGGCAGACATCTCTAACTCATCTTTACCAATAAGCGCCGAAGTATATTAACAAAGTATTTAGCAGACAGTTACAAAAGGAACAACAACCCTATTCCTCCTCAGAACTCGGTTTGTTGACACGTACAAAGACTAATTTCTGCGTAGAATCTTTCAGCTCAGTATGCGGAGTAAAAACAATATGAGGTTTTTTCATCATTGTTGCCGCATCAAAGTCTTCCATATTGACCGCCCCCTTGCTACCCACCGTCAGGCGGAATGAGCCGAAACCGTCAATCACCACCGTACGACCATTCTGCAAATGTGTACGCAACTGGCGAACCAAGCGGTTAAACACACCATTTACATCTGCCGAAGTCAATGCAGATTCTTCTGCAATGTTCTCACATAACTCTTTAGTTGAAACCGTACCATTGTTCACGGCTTGCGCGTAATACAGCTTCGCATCCTCTAAAGCACCTTTTGAAAAATCCTTACGCTGGATCAATTTGTACTTGAATGTCATAGTATTATATTTTAGTAAAACAATTCTGGAAATTCTTTCGAACATCATGTCCCATATACGCAGAAACGTGGCAAGCCTGTACACAAAGACTTCGCTTTCGTGTACAGGCTTGTCCACGTTTCTATTTATTCGATTACAGACTTTGCTTGCTTGCTTGCTTGCTTGCTTGCTTGCTTGCTTGCTTGCTTGCTTGCTTGTACACAATTGTCCCAATCTACCAAATTATTTATGGTAAATTTCATTAAACAACACATACAAGCTACTTCCATGACAACATTTCTTATGTTTCTACGTGGCAAATGTATTTCTTTTTTTATAACAAACAAAGAAATATACAAAATATTTACAAAAACACTACTTAGGAAAAATTATTCTCTACCTTTACTCTAAAATTTATAACAGACAAAAAGATCATGAAGAAATTAGTAAGTGCTGCCTTATGTGCCGTCATGTTGATGGCTTGCAGCGGAAAAAAGACACAGCAACCGGCCGAAACGGCTCAACCGGCCTCTTCATTGCAAATCGAATGGGCTACATTCAATATGCGCTATGATAATCCGGGTGATAGCCTTAACAACTGGCAATACCGGAAAGATACGGTTTGCCAATACATCCTTGACAAGAAGATGGATATTATTGGAATGCAGGAAGTATTACACAACCAATTGGAAGACTTGAAAGCAGGTTTGCCTAATTATGCTGCGATTGGCGTAGGGCGAGATGACGGAAAAGAGAAAGGAGAATATTCTCCGTTGTTCTACCGGGCTGACAAATATGAAGTGCTTGAAAGTAATACATTCTGGTTGTCTCAGTATCCGGACAGTGTAGGCTTCATCGGTTGGGACGGTGCTTGTACCCGTATTGCTACCTGGGCCAAGTTTAAGGATAAAGCAACAGGAAAGATTTTCATGGGAGTGAATACACATTTCGATCATGTAGGAACGGAAGCCCGTCGCGAAAGTGCATTGCTAATCATTAAAAAGATCAAAGAGATTGTTGGTGATCAACCGGCCGTTGTAACAGGAGACTTTAATGTGAACGATCAATCAGAAGCCTACAAGACCATTACGACGAATGAGTTTGTCTTGAAAGATGCGTATAAGATGACCGACCAAAAGACTGGACCGAACTATACTTTCCATGACTTCGGCCGCTATGCAATGGATAAACGTGAAAAGATTGACTTCATCTTTGTCACCCCGCAAATCAAAGTATTAAATACAGAAATTGCCCAAAACCCTGAAACAAAAACAGGTTATTTGAGCGATCATAATCCACACATGGCTTTATTGGAATTCTAAATAAGCATGTGCTAATAGGATAAGTATTCTTACCTATAAATATTTATCCTATTAGCACACGAACTTATCAACGCACTTTCGTTCTTCCCTTATATAAGAATAAGCCAAGCAATGCCAATGTAATAATTGCAGAAATCACAAGCGACAATGTATATGAAAGGCCAAATCCTTCGGGAGCCACAAAGATATAAGTAGAACAAACCATCGTCATGAACAAAGCCGGAATCAACGTCACTATATACAATTTACCTTCCTGACGCAAATAAACCGATAAAGCCCACAACGTAAAGACTGCCAGCGTCTGGTTCGTCCAAGCAAAATAACGCCAGATCATATCAAAACCAGCCTGATCTTTCAATGAATAAATCAGGATGGCAATCGAAATCAAGAAAAGAGGAACCGAGATCATCAAACGCTTTGTCATACTCTTCTGTTCCATGTGCAGAAAATCAGCTACGATCAAACGAGCTGAACGGAAAGCCGTATCTCCTGAAGTAATCGGAGCTGCAATGACACCTAGTACAGCCAGCACACCGCCGACAGCACCCAGCCAATTCTTCGTAATCGAATCGACAATCACAGCTGCATTACTTTCGCCCATTCCGTTCTCGTGGAAAAAGTAAGTAGCTGCTGCCGCCCAAACCAAGGCCACGAGACCTTCGGTAATCATAGCCCCGTAAAAGACTGGACAAGCATATTTCTCACTCTTCAGACAACGTGCCATCAACGGGCTTTGTGTTGCATGGAAACCGGAGATTGCACCACAAGCGATACTTACAAACATAATCGGGAAAATCGGTAATCCTTGCGGATGTGTATTGGTAAAGCCATCAGTAAACTCAGGCAGATCCGGATGATGTACATACAACATGATAAGAATTCCGACAGCCATAAACAAGAGCGCAATGGCAAACAAAGGATATACTTTCCCGATAATCTTATCAATCGGCAACAGCGTTGCCAAGACATAATACAAGAAAATAACAACAATCCAAAACATGGTATCCAATGATTCCGGCGTCAAGCTGGCTAACAATCCGGCAGGTCCGGCCACAAACACAACGCCGACCAATACCATCAGAACGATGGTAAACGCACGCATAAATTGTTTGAAGCGATCGCCTAAATACATTCCCACAATTTCAGGTAAACTGGCTCCATCTTTCCGCAAAGACAGAAATCCGGCAAGGAAGTCGTGTGTGGCACCCGCAAAAATACTACCCAAAACGATCCAAAGGAAAGAAGCAGAACCAAATTTGGCTCCCAATATAGCACCGAATATCGGCCCAAGTCCGGCGATATTCAAAAACTGAATCATGAAAATCTTCCAGGTAGGAAGAGGCAAAAAGTCAACACCGTCTTGTTTGGTAAAAGCAGGGGTTATACGTTTCGGATCAACGCCAGCGATTTTCTCAATAAATTTTCCATAAACAAAATAGCCAACAACGAGAGCTATAAAACAACAAGTAAAAGATATCATTTCATATAGTGTTTAAATTAAAAGCAATCTGTCACATTATAAAAAATGATGAGAATGCATCAACTCATAATACATTCTCATCACTCCTCTTTCTTATTTCAGTTTTTCCAAATCAAGCTAACAAACGCTTAACGGCTTCCGAGATAGCACGACCTTCGGCTTTTCCGGCCAAAGCTTTTGAAGCAACGCCCATCACTTTACCCATATCTTTCGCCGTAGAAGCACCCACTTCAGCAATAATCTTCTTCAGTTCTGCTTCAAGTTCTTCAGGAGTCATTTGCTTCGGCAAATATTTTTCCAGAACAGCTACCTGAGCCAATTCTCCATCTGCCAAATCCTGTCGGCCTTGACCTACATAAATAGCAGCCGAATCTTTTCCCTGCTTCACCAGTTTCTGAAGCAACTTCAGAGCATCTGCATCTGTTAATGTATCATTCGCTCCCGGAGCAGTCTTTGCTTCCAAGAAAACCTTCTTTACATTTCTCAAAGTTTCGAGGGCAACTTTATCTTTTGCCTTCATTGCGTTTTTAATGTCTTCGCTGACTCTTTCAAATAAATCCATAATTATGTATTTAACATCAAATTATCTAAAACTAATCACAGAATTGGAGTTATTATCCGGTTTCTTATACGTCGTACCTGTATTCGTAGCAGTGAAAGACGTATTGGTTTCCGGAGCATCAAATCCACCTCCCCGACGCAACTGATTGATCTTTCGGATATCCCGATTATACGTAGGAGAATCTTCCAACATGACAATCAGCGTATCATCATCTAATTCATCTGCTGTCAATGTTACCACTTCGACCTGCGAACGCAGACGATTGACGGAATAACCGTATTTCTTCATCAAATTCCGTTCAGACTCTTCACGGGCACGACGTTCGGCTTCCATTCGCTGCTCTTCTTCTGTACGTAATTCCTGAGCAGCCCGATGCTGTTGTGCCATTTCCGGAATATCATCCAAACCAAATCCCGTTGCAAGAATCGTGATCTTAATCTTATCACCCAATGTATCATCGAATGCAAATCCCCACTTTACACGGAACTTCGTACGGAAACGAGCCATAAACTTATGAACCTCGCCCATTTCATCTATACGGAATTCATTATCGTGGCTTGAATAAATATTGAACAATATACGCTGTGCATTATATACATCATTATTATTCAAGAGCGGAGAACTCAAAGCCTGATCAATAGCCTGCTGCAAACGACCTTCTCCTTCACCATAACCATTACTCATCAACGCAACGCCACCATCTTTCATGGTTGTCTTTACATCGGCAAAGTCCAAATTCTGAACGCCTCGAATCGTAATAATTTCCGCGATACTTTTTGCCGCAATAGTAAGAGTTTCATCAGCCTTCGCATATGCTTTCGATGCACTCATACCAATATCGGAATAAATTTCACGAACCCGCTCATTATTGATGACCAGCAGTGCATCCACATTCTTTGAGATCTCTTCTACACCCAATAATGCCTGCACAATCTTGAACTGTCCTTCAAACTCAAAGGGAATTGTTACGATACCAACTGTCAAGATTCCCATTTCTTTGGAAACACGAGCAACCACAGGAGCAGCACCCGTACCGGTTCCACCACCCATACCTGCCGTAATAAAGGCCATTCTTGTACCGTCACTCAACATCTGACGGATTTCTTCCTCGCTTTCTTCCGCAGCAGCACGACCACGCTCAGGTTGATCTCCTGAACCCAATCCACAGGTTGTTGTCCGTCCTAATAATAACTTCACCGGAACATCAGACCCATTCAATGCTTGTTGATCCGTATTACATAAAGCAAATGAGACATTATGTATACCTTCTTTATACATATTGGTGACAGCATTACCACCGCCACCGCCAACACCGATTACCTTAATGATAGCATCCGGATTTGTCGGCATATTTAAGTTTATCAAATTGTCGTCCATTATGTTCTTGTGTTATTAGATTTCACCATTAAATAAATCTCCCGCCGTCGAATCAGCCTTCTTCTTCAGCTTTTCCCACCAACTGATCTTTTCCTTCTGAGGAGTGGCCTGAGGTTGTTCCTGCACCGTAGGCTTACGTGTCGGTTGAACAGGCTCAACAGGTTTGGTAGGCGTATCATTCTCGAATGTTACCGGATTGACCTCTACTTTGGGAGTCGGTTCTTCTACAGTAACCTTAGGTTGTACACGAGTAACTTTAGGTTCTGTTTTAGGTTCTTGACGAAGAGCACAGTTTTCTTTTCCATGCAACAACAAAGCAACTGCCGTTGTAAAATCCGGATTATTGGCAATCATTTCTACACTACTGTCAATCGTTCCTTTACGTATCAACGGATAATGTACCTCCATATCAAAGCATTCACTAACAGCTTCCCGTAAATTACTCAGAGCTGATCCACATCCCGCAATAGTTACAGAAAAGCCCGGTTCTTTGGCAACACCTGCATCTTCCAATCGAGCATAAGCATTCTTCACAATCTCACGAGAACGGGCTTCTATGATTTCATTTAAATCGGCCAAAAGCATTTCTTGCGACCGATAATCATCCATTTTATTGATTTCTATCTTCTGCTGTTCTTTATCCCGATCCAAAGGAAGAGCACTTCCGTACGTCCGCTTTAAACGTTCTGCTTCCATTTCTGTTACCCGCAATGACATGATATCACGTGTAATCAGACCAGCACCTAAAGGAACAACAGTCAAAGCTACCAAACGACCGTTCTTGAATATAGTAACCGATGTAACACCTGCTCCAAAATCAATTAAGACTGCACCTTGCTTATCTGCAGGAGTCAGCACTAAATCAGCCAAAGCCAACGGAGCTACAATAATCCCTGCAATAGGCAATTTAATACGGTCTGCTATATTTGTCATGATAGAACGCCGAATTGTTGGCTGAGCAACAATCAACTTATACCGAGCCTCAATCCGTGAACAAGAAATACCTAAAGGTTCGTTTTCCTCTTTTCCATCTAACAAATATACAGGAGAAGTCACTTCCAAGACATCCAACATAGAAGGTTGATAAGCCCTGCATTCATCTTCCAACTGCTTCAATACAGCCGAAGTAACTTCGCCCTCAGCACCCAGCACCTTCGATACCGTATGGTCAATTGTCCGAATAGATTTGGATCCAACGCCGATATATATTTTCCCAATCTTACTGCCACTCAACTTATTTTCGAGTTTCAGGATCAAGCGTTTTATCTTATTGGCAGTTTCCTCCACGTTATATACACATCCTCTGCGAATGCAGGATTCTGATTTTTCTACATCATAGGCAATAATCGAAAGAACGCCGTTCTCGTTCTTCGTTCCCACCATACCAACCATGTGGGATGTACCTAAGTCTATTACCGCTATAAAGTCTGTGTATGTCATATATATTTATCTTTTAATACAAACAATCTGGTTTTTATACTTCAAGTTTATCTCACTATATTTTTCCCAACCCACTTTAGGAATCGCTTGTTCATAAAACAATCGCAAATTTTCCAATTTTGTCTGATAATCATCAAATGTACCTAAGACCACTTTATGATTTCCTACACGCGGGATTAGTTCTACGTTATTATCGCTATCTACATATATTTGCCCGATCCAATCATTCCAAAAATCGTCTTCTTCCAAGAAAAGTGCAAATCTATACAGATCTCCCAAAGCCAGTTTTTCATCTATCTGCCCACTGGCTACGAGGACATGAGCGACGTAATGTCTGCTCAAAGGCATCATACTACCCAAATTATCCACATAATAATTACCAGCCGGACTCTTTACCCGCAAGATAGGCATTTTCTGTTCAATCTCCAACTTAATCAACCGCGAAGGCGTCTTATAGGCTTCAACTTTTGAGATCATATTATTACTCAACAGCTTTTCTTCTATCTCCTCGGTATTAATTTCATTCATCGGAGTTTTGACTGGATATAATTTCGCCTGTTTCAAGAGATATACTAAATCACCATCTGTCACAAAATGCTTCTCCAAACTATCTCGCAAAACGATTTCCATGCCTTCACACAGTCCATCCTCTTTCACATCCCGAAAGAAAAATGCGACCACCAGCACATAGCAGGATAACAACGTGGCTAATATGATAGATAAAACTCGAATCACCGTTTTTCCAATATTTGTTTTACAGGTTCAACCAACCGATCTATATTTCCAGCACCGACCATCAATACGACTTCAAAAGAAGCTGCTTCTTTTTGTACTAAATCCAACAATTCTTCCTTCCGAATCATTCGCTTATTAGGTATCGTAACCCGATCGAAAATAATTTGTGATGTCACGCCCGGAATAGGCTCTTCACGAGCAGGATAAATATCCAGCAGGATTAATTCATCCAAAAGAGAAAGACTTGCAGCAAAATCAGCAGCAAAATCTCTTGTACGGGTATATAAATGAGGCTGAAATATACCGGTTACTTTTTTATCCGGATATAATTCCTTGACAGATTGAATACTGGCTTTCAATTCTGCAGGATGATGCGCGTAATCATCCAGTAGGACAATATCATCTTTCTTCAAATGAAAATCAAAACGTCTTACCGGTCCTGCAAATGTCTCCATTCCTCTTCGGATTTCTTCAGGAGTAAGGCCATTCAGCCACGCTAATGCCATTGCAGCTACTCCATTTTCAATATTGACTTTAACTGGTACTCCTAGTTTTACATCTGGTATACATCCATCAGGAGTTACAAAGTCAAATAGAATATCACCATTACCTATACGAATATTACGGGCAAAGAAATCAGCTTCTTCCGTTGCAGAATAAGTATAAAGTTTCGTTCCTTCCGGTAAACGAGGCTGAAGTTGTAAACCTTTCTTCATAACCAAACATCCATCCGGTCGAATCAGAGACGTGAAATGCTCAAAACTTTCCCGATAAGCCGCTGGAGTACCGTAAATATCCAAGTGATCAGGATCTACAGCCGTTATCACAGCCATATAAGGATTCAACCAATGGAATGAACGGTCGAACTCATCTGCTTCGATAACCGCCAAATCACTTTTATCCGAAAGCATCAAGTTACTGTTGTAATTCTTTAGAATTCCACCTAAAAAGGCATTACAATCTACATGCGACTGCTTGAGTAAATGGGCCAACATCGACGAAGTTGTTGTCTTTCCATGCGTACCAGCCACACACAAGCCTCGTTCTGTCCGCGTGATCTCACCCAAAACTCGCGCCCGCTTCATTAACGTAAAACCATTCGTCTTGAAATAGTTCAGTTCCGTATGTGTTTCCGGTATAGCGGGAGTATAAATGACCAAAGTAGAATCAATCTGTTTACAATCTTCAGGGATCAAAGTAATATCATCCGTATAATGAATACGGATACCTTCTTCAATCAAAGTGGCTGTCAAATCCGATGGAGTCTTGTCGTAACCAGCGACTTGTTTCCCTTTTGCTCGAAAATAACGAGCTAAAGCGCTCATGCCAATACCACCAGCACCCACAAAATAAACAGATGTTATCTTTTGCATCTCCATAATTCAATCCTCAATACAAACGATTCAAAATTACGATTTTCTTTCTATTATTTTCATAATTTCATCGACAATTTGTTCAGCACTATGAAAATGTGCCATTTTCCCAATCTGCTGGGATAAAGAAACGAGCCGGGTATTGTCGTGTACAATCGACAAGGCTGTATCCACCAGTTTCTGAGGTGCATCCTTGTCAGTAACCATCACAGCAGCCTGATTGTTAACCAAAGCCAATGCATTCTTCGTCTGGTGATCTTCTGCAACGTTGGGTGAAGGGACTAGAACTACCGGTTTCTTTAAGATACACAATTCCGAAATAGAACTGGCACCAGCTCTTGATATCACCAAATCAGCTGCCGCATAAGCATAATCCATACGTGATATGAAGTCGGAACACCAAACAGGCATTCCTCTATAAGCCTTCAAATGACGGGTAGCTTCTTCATGATAATAACGTCCGGTTTGCCAAATCAACTGCACATCAGAGGCAAAAAACTTGTCCAAATCGCCTTGTATGCTCCGATTAATCGTACGAGCACCCAGACTTCCACCTACAACCAGCACTGTTTTCTTTTCGGGAGACAAGCCAAAGAAACGAAGTGCCTCTTCTTTCTTTTCTTGCGCCTCTTCCAAGTCCTGACGAACAGGATTTCCTGTTACTACGATCTTTTCGGCAGGGAAAAACTTTTCCATCCCTTCATAAGCAACACAAATACGATTGGCTTTCTTCGCCAACAACTTATTGGTCACACCTGCATACGAGTTCTGTTCCTGTATTAAAATTGGAATTCCTAACGATGAGGCTATCCACAACGTCGGACCACTGGCATAACCTCCAACACCAACTGCGATGTCAGGCTGAAAATCCCGTATCGTTTTTTTAGCCAACGATAAACTTTTCAACAGGCAACGGACTACCTTTATATTATTCAGCAAGTGCGCACGGTCAAATCCTTTTACCGGCAGGCCAACAATCTCATATCCGGCTGCCGGGACCTTATCCATCTCCATACGGTCTTGCGCTCCGACAAACAGAATTTGAACGTCAGGCATCCGTTTCTTTAATGTATTGGCAATAGAGATTGCCGGGAAGATATGGCCACCCGTTCCACCTCCGCTGATGATCACTTTATACTGTTTCATATCCGCATTTTCTTTGTACTTTTCATCCAAATAGATCTTCTTATCTCTAAAAATAACCAACCGCACCGTCAGACAGACTAAAATATCAATATTCCATCATGGACGGAAGCCGGACAGACTAAAATATCAATATTTCCTCCTGGACGGAAGCCGGACAGACTAAAATATCAATATTTTCTCCTGGACGGAAGCCGGACAGACTAAAATATCAATATTTTCTCCTGGACGGAAGCCGGACAGACTAAAATATCAATATTTTCTCCTGGACGGAAGTCGGACAGACTAAAATATCAATATTTCCTCCTGGACGGAAGTCGGACAGACTAAAATATCAATATTTCCTCCTGGACGGAAGACCAGCTAATCCGAATTAATCCAGGTTAGCCGTAAAAGGCGGTCCTTTCACCTCTTCTTTTCCCGCCTCAGGTTGGGCTATCCCACCATCTACCTCCGGAACCCACTGATTGATTTCTTCCTGCGTCACACCCGGCAGCGCCGTTTCCTCTCCAGCCGTTTTCTCTTCAGCCGGCATCAAATCTTCCTCATTCCCGATGTTCGCCCCAAAGCGGCTCACACTTAAAATAATGCCAATATAGACACAGCTAATCACTGTTGAAGTTCCACCCCTGCTAATCAAAGGCAAAGGTTGACCGGTCACAGGAAAAACCCCCACAGCTACCGCCATATTCACCAATGCTTGAGTTACAATTAGCAACCCACATCCCAAAACCAAGAATTTTGGGAACAAAGTATGACATCTTCTAGCAATCATCGCCACGCGTATCATCAACGCCAGATATAAGAACAAGACGAAGAAACCGCCCACCAATCCCATCTCTTCAATAATGATGGCATAGATAAAATCAGAATAAGCCTGCGGCAAAAAGTCTCGTTGCTGGCCATGCCCAGGCTTCTTTCCCAATAAGCCGCCCTGAACAATGGCAATTTTAGCGTGATCTTCCTGATAATGTTCGTCGTCAAGTGTTAATACTTTACCTTCCTTGGTATCTAAACGATCTCCAGAAGAAGAGAATCGTTCGATACGGGCTTTCCATGTATGGAAACGATCGGGCATATATTCCATCACAGAATCAGGAGTCACAAACAATAAAGTCAACAACAAGACTAACGAGGCAACGCAAAATCCGACCAATTTAAAGATTCGCTTCAGATGGATTTGCCCGATAAACATCATCATCACCATGATGGTAAAAAGAAGCACTGCCGTTGAACCATTATTGAAGAAGATAAAACCACAGGCCAAACCTACCCCAATCAAAATATACTTAAACATTTGAGCATCGGTAAATTTATCCCGTTTACTCAAAACCAATGCCATATAACAAACGGCAGATAGCTTCGCCAATTCAGAAGGTTGGAAACGAATGCCAAGAATCTCCATCCAACGAGGTTCTCCATTGATTTCAACACCCACAAAAGGAGTAATCGCCAAAAGGAAAATCGCAACAGGCAAGAACAATCCAAATCCTATAAAGACCTTATACGGGAGATTATGCAAGATCAATACGCCGGCAAAACCCATCAATAAAAAAGAGGCATGGCGAATGATCGGCATCCAATAATTTGCATTCCGATAAGCGATCGTACTGGTCGCACTAAATACCTCCGTCACCGAGATCAGACACAAAAACATGAATATGATCCAAATGACACGGTCGCCCTTAAATAATCTACTCGCCAGATCCATAATATTACCTTTCTATTTGTTAGAGATTACGGACACACGCCTTAAACTGGTCACCCCGATCTTCGTAGCAAGTAAACAAGTCGAAGCTGGCACAACACGGAGAAAGCAACACAGTATCGCCTTTCTGTGCTAACCGATACGCTTTATTCACGGCTTCTTCCATCGAACCGGCATCTTCTATCTGAGCAATCTTATCATCAAAGAAGGTATGTAATTTCCGGTTATCAACCCCCAAGAAGATTAAAGCCCGTACCTTTTCTTTTACCAATGCTTCTATTTCAGTATAGTCGTTACCTTTATCAGTTCCACCCAAGATCAAAACGACAGGAGTACGCATTGATTGCAAGGCATACCAACAAGAATTGACATTGGTAGCTTTCGAATCATTGATATAATCCACGCCACGTACACGAGCTACTTTTTCCAACCGATGTTCAACACCAGCAAAGTTCTTTAAAGAAGCTCGGATCTTCTCGTCATGGATATCCATAATCTTTGCTGCAATAGTTGATGCCAGCGAATTATACAGATTATGTTTTCCTGTCAATGCTAATAAATCTTGTTCCATTGTGAAAGTCCCGTTTTCAGTTTCTACGATTACTTGATTATTTTCCACATATCCCTTAGTACCTTCTTCATGTGTTTCAGCAAAAGGGTAAAGAGTTGCCTTTGGATGATGTTTCTTGATCTCGCGGGCGATAATCGGGTCATCATTCCAGAAGATGAAAGCATCTTTCTCTGTCTGATTTTGAATAATACGGAATTTGGCATCCACATAATTCTGCATTTCATAATTATAACGATCCAAATGATCAGGAGTAATATTCAGCAGAATAGCTATATCAGCCTTGAAATCGTACATATTATCCAATTGGAAACTGCTTAATTCGATAACATAAACCGGATGCGGATTCTCGGCTACTTGTAAAGCCAGACTATTTCCTACATTACCAGCCAATCCTGCATCTACACCAGCTTCCGTCAACAAATGATGAGTTAACAAGGTAGTCGTTGTCTTCCCATTGCTACCGGTAATACAAATCATCTTCGCATCCGTATAACGACCAGCAAATTCAATCTCCGAAATAATAGGTGTACCCTGTGCTTTCAGTTTCTGAATAATGGGTGCCTTATCCGGAATTCCCGGACTTTTGATTACTTCATCGGCATTCAAGATGTCAGATTCCGTATGTTGTCCTTCTTCCCAGCGAATCGCATGGGAATCCAGCATTTCCTTATACTTGGGTTTGATAGCAGAAAGATCAGATACAAACACATCGAAGCCTTCTTTCTTAGCCAGAACCGCAGCACCTGCACCGCTTTCACCTGCCCCCAATACAACAATTCTCTTACTCATCTTTATCTCATCTTTAACGTAACAATCGTAATAACTGCCAGAATAATACCGATCAACCAAAAGCGAACTACAATCTTCGACTCTGGCACTTTATTCAACGGTTTTTGTATCAACGCCTGAATACCTGCATTTCCGGCTTTCTGGAAATGATGGTGCAAAGGTGCCATCTTAAAGATACGACGTCCTTCTCCATATTTCTTCTTTGTATATTTAAAGTAACAAGTCTGTAAGATAACCGACAGACTTTCTACCAAAAAGATTCCGCATAGAATCGGGATCAACAATTCTTTCCGGATGATAATGGCAAATACAGCGATAATTCCTCCCAACGTCAGACTTCCTGTATCTCCCATAAATACTTGCGCCGGGAAAGCATTGTACCACAAGAACCCAATAGTAGCACCAATGAAGGCTGATGCGAAGACTGTTAATTCCTCGGCTCCTGGAATAAACATAATATTCAGGAATGAGGCAAACTGGAAGTGGGATGACATATATGCCAAGATACCCAGCGCAACACCAATGATAGCCGATGTTCCGGCGGCCAATCCATCCAATCCGTCTGTCAGATTGGCTCCATTAGAAACAGCTGTTACCACAAAAATCACCATGGCGACGAATAATATCCAAGCAGCTTCTTGCTTGTATTCACCTGCCCAGTCAACCAGCATGGCATAATCAAAGTTATTGTTCTTGACGAACGGAATGGTTGTCTTGGTAGATTTCTTTTCCAGCGTATGGAATTTCACCGTTTCAATCACATTATCATGGCGAACCTCCATATTTTCCTTAATTACCACATCGGGACTTAGAAACAAAACCAAACCAACGATCAATCCCAACCCAACCTGTCCGATAATCTTGAACCGGCCATGCATACCTTCCTTGTTCTTCTTGAATACCTTAATATAATCATCGGCAAAGCCCAAGGCTCCTAACCAAAGAGTGGTAACAAGCATGAGCAAGACATAAATATTACTTAATCGGGCACAAAGTAATGTCGGGACCAGAATCGCAATGATAATGATAATACCTCCCATGGTAGGCGTTCCCTTCTTGCTATATTCTCCCTCAAGTCCCAAATTACGAATCGTTTCCCCGATCTGTAAATACTGTAACCGATCTATGATTTTCCGACCGATTGCCGTGGATATAAACAATGAAAGTATCAATGCCAAACCCGAACGGAAGGAGACGTACTTAAACATACCCGCACCCGGAAAATCCAACTGATCCAAATAATTAAACAAATAATATAACATGTCTCTTACGCTTGTTGATTAGCAAACAAGTTCCTTACTATTTCCCGATCATCAAAATGATGTTTCACACCTTTTATTTCCTGATAATCTTCATGTCCTTTTCCTGCAATCAGAATGACATCGCCTTTCTGTGCCAGTTTGGCAGCCGTTTTGATTGCCTGCTCCCGATCTGTAATACATAACGTCTGTTCCAGATCAGCAGGTGTCAATCCTGCTACCATATCCTGTATAATGGTATCCGGTTCCTCAAAGCGAGGATTATCAGAAGTCAAAATCACCTGATCACTCAGTCGAACAGCTTCTTTAGCCATCATCGGACGTTTTCCTTTATCCCGATTTCCTCCACATCCGACTACGGTAATTACCTTTCCATTGCCATCCAATACTTCATGAATACCATTCAATACATTAGTTAGTGCATCAGGAGTATGAGCATAATCTACAATCGCAGTATATCCTTTAGGCGAACGGATCGTTTCAAACCGCCCTGAAACCGAATGCAGGGTACTCAACACCAGCAGAACGTCTTCCGGATCTTTTCCCAAGCTCACGGCAGCACCATAGACAGCCAACAAGTTATATGCATTGAAACGACCAACAAAGTGAACCGATACTTCCCGATTATTTATCAACAGTTCCGTTCCGTCGAAATGTGATTCCAATATCTTCCCCTTGAAATCAGCTAATGTCCGTAAAGAGTAAGTCAATTTCTTGGCTACCGTATTTTGCAGCATTACCATTCCAGACTTATCATCCAGATTTGTCAGAGCAAAAGCAGTTTTCGGCAGGTCATCAAAGAACTTCTTCTTCGCTTTCAGATAATTCTCTACCGTTTTATGATAATCCAAATGATCTCGTGTCAGATTCGTAAAAATACCGCCATTAAAAGAAAGACCACTGATGCGTTTCTGATCGATCGAATGTGAACTTACTTCCATAAAGGCATATTCACACCCAGCTTCCACCATACGAGCCATCAACGCATGCAGCGTTATCGGATCGGGTGTTGTATGTTCTGTTGGAATAGCTTCGCCATCAATATAATTACAAACCGTAGAAATAAGTCCGACCTTATGTCCTAGTTTCCGGAACATCTGATATAATAAGGTAGCAATCGTTGTTTTTCCGTTCGTACCTGTAACACCCACCAATACCAGTTTATCTGAAGGGTGGCCATACCATGCGGAAAGCAACTTACCTAAAGCCTCGGCAGAGTCTTTTACCACCACGAATATACTTTGATCATTCAAGCTTTCCGGTATTTCCTCGCAGACCACTGCTGCTGCACCTTTTTCCAATGCTCCAGCAATATAGGCATGGCCATCTACCACTGTTCCCCGAACGGCTACAAACAGAAAACCTGGTTCAATCCGACGGGAATCGGATTGAATTCCTGCAATCTCCGCTTGCAGAGTTCCTGTCACAACAGGAGCATCCAATACTTGAATCAGTTTTTGTAATTCCATAGTCACTTTAATGTTAATAATATAGTTTGTCCTTTTGAAACACGACGTCCCGGAGAAATACTCTGGGAAGTTACACGACCGGCACCCGACAATGTAACCCGCAAACCTGCAGACTCTAGTAAAAAGACAGCGTCTTTCGCATCCATACCAAACACAGCCGGCACCAATCCATTTCGTACTGTGACATCTTCCAAAACAATCCGGTTCCGTTCCTTATCCCGGGTTGTCTTTACCCAGTTCGTTTCTGTACTGTCACTATCAAATGTAATATCCAGTTCATCCAACACATTTTCGACAGCTCTTTTCTCTCCTCCCTTTACCATGGGTAAGAAGACCGCCGTCGAATCCGGTTTCATCTCATCTATCGGAATCGAAATATGACTTGAATAAATCTTTTCTGCAATAGCTTTCACGACTCCACCCGACATCGTACCACCCGAAGGATACCCGATTCTAGGCTGACGAATCACCACGATACAACTGTACATCGGATCATCGGCCGGGAAATATCCGGCAAAAGCGACCTGGTGTCCTGCTTGCCGATACACACCTCCCGAAGCGATCTGGGCAGTTCCCGTCTTACCGGCTATCCGGATAATATCCGAATGTACTGCTTTTCCGGTTCCTTGTTCTACAACCCCAACCAACATCTTTTGGATTATATGCAATGTATTATCCGAACAGATCGAAGGAATGAGGACACGTGGAGAAAACTTCTGAACGCTTTTCCCCCGATGCATGATTTCCTTGACAAAATAGGGTCGCATCATCGTACCATTATTGGCAATCGCATTGTAAAATGCCAACGTAGAAATGGGAGGAATCTGTGTTTCATATCCAAAAGACATCCACGGTAATGTTGTTTTCGACCAATAATGTTTCTTATCATCCGGCCGACGAATCTTGGAACGCCCGGCACCCGGTATATCTATTTGCAGATCCGCATTCATTCCAATCCGATATAAACCTTCCACGAACTTCGTCGGATTGTTCTCATATCCTTTCAGAATAGTCTTAGCCACACCGATATTCGATGAATACCAAATAGCCTGTTCTACCGTGATCTCATGATATCCACCTTTGTTCGCATTATGATCGGTCATTCGGGAACCTTTATACATATATATACCATTCCCCGTATCAACAGTATCACCCGGTTGACAAACCCCGTCTTCCAAAGCAACCATGATAGAAGCAACCTTGAATGTTGAACCCGGTTCCGTTTCATCTGCTACGGCATGATTCACCGTTTCTCCATACACACCTTCCCGAATACGTCCCATATTGGTAATGGCCTTTATCTCTCCAGTCTTTACCTCCATGACAACTGCTGTTCCGGAAGCAGCATCAATCTTCTTCAGCATATCCAACAAAGATTTCTCTGTGATATCCTGAATATCTATATCAATGGTTGAGCGGATATCCATTCCTTCTTCAGGTTCCTGTTCGATCACATTGGTCCAGCGCCCTCCGATACGACGAACTGAGCTGACACCCGGTTTTCCTCTCAACAACGAGTCATATTGTAGTTCAAGTCCGTTCTTCCCTTTAGTTACCCCAGAAGTATCAATCTCACCATATACATCTCCAATCGTACGGGCCGCCAATGTTCCAAACGGACGTTGGCGATCGACCATTTCTTTGGTATAAAAGCCACTCTTGAAGCGATTCAACCGCAGGAACGGATACTTCTTCATTTCTTTCAAGTCGGAATAAGAAACTTTCCCAACATGAACCGGATACTGACGACTCTTCGATTTCAAGCCACGCAACAAATGACTTTTATATCCGGCAGGGCTCCTGTCCTTAAATTTTCTCGACAAATAGACCGACAAAGAATCTATTCCATTCCGCTTAGAGTATAAAAAAGTATCCAACAGAAAACCGTCGGCCTTGAAATCCAAATAGGTATAATAACGAGGCACACTGGTAGCCATCAGCTTCCCATCAAACGAATAGATATTACCTCTACTTGGTAAAACGGTCCTATCAGGCATAATCTGAGTTTTTGCCAATGCCAGCCAGCGATCTTTTTCCACAAAGGCCGTATTCAAAGCCTTCATGACAATCAAGACTGCCAATACAGCCAAGAACAAGACAACTACCAAATAGGAAAAGAAGATGCTGCCGTCCTTGACTTTTTTATCCTCTATGTTCGTATCATCCGCCATGCTTATTTCTTCAATTCATACGGAGGAGTTGTGGCTCCTTCCAAGTCAATACCTTGTTCTTCTATCAACATTTCAATCTGCGACTGACGGCTGTTACCGGTCAGCTCAGATGAAATAGAAAGTGCCTCAAACCGGACATCCCTCAACTCCTGCTGCAAACGGTCTATTTCTCTTAGTTTCTGCAAACAAGTATATCGATTCCCGATAAAGAAGAATATCAAAATCACCACCAATACAATCATACGTGTATGGCGTGTGAAGAAATCCTCTTTCAGAAAACCTCCACCCAATACATAAAGAAAAGAAAAATGTTTTCTCTTCTTATCCTGATTAGTAGTTTTATCCGTTGCTTCCATACTCATAAATCCTTTCTATTTTCGTTCCGCAATCCGCAGTTTGGCACTTCTTGACCGTGGATTCCGTTCTACTTCCTCAGCCGAAGGAACGATCACCTTATTATTTACCAATTTGAAAGGCGACTGGACATTTCCAAAGAAATCCTGTTCGGCTTTTCCTTCAAAGTTTCCACTCTTCAGGAAATTCTTTACCAGACGATCTTCCAAAGAATGGTAAGTAATAACGACCAACCTTCCTCCCGGCTTCAACACCTTCAGCGTTGCCATCAGCATTTCGCGCAAAGCACGCATTTCATCGTTTACTTCTATACGTAATGCCTGAAATACCTGTGCCAGGAATTTCTTTTCTTTGTCTCTGCCAACAAAAGGCTTGACCACTTCCAGCAGATCTTCTATAGTCTCAAAAGCTTTTGCCTCTCTAGCCTTAACAACCATTGAAGCCAACTTTCGGGCCACTTTTACTTCCCCATACAAATAAAACACATCTGCCAAAGCTTCTTCAGTATAAGTATTCAGTATGTCTGCCGCAGTCTGTCCGGCGCGCGTATTCATACGCATATCCAACTGTCCTTCAAAACGGAAGGAGAAACCTCGTTCTTTATCATCAAAATGATGAGAAGAAACGCCTAAATCGGCCAATAAAGCATCTACCTTTCCGACTTCCTGATGATAACGCATGAAGTTATACAGATACCGGAAATTACTTCTTACAAAAGTAAAACGAGGATCATCGGGTATATTCTTTTCGGCATCCGCATCCTGATCAAAACCATATAGATGCCCTTGATCACCCAAACGGCGCAGGATTTCGCGTGAATGTCCTCCGCCACCAAAGGTGACATCTACATAGACGCCATCCGGACGAATAGCCATACCTTCCAGACTTTCCTCCAACAAGACCGGCACATGATAAACAATCTCCTGCTCCTTCATCTCATTCCCTTTTTTAAGTTAAAACTTTACTTCTCGAAATTGGCGTACCTGTTTGATTTGTAAGCATCTGTCGATTTCGGATTGTAAAATTACACATTTACTTATTTACCTTCCAAATAAAGAATAAAAAAGTTATCAACAGGCAAGTGCGACTTATTCGAATAGGGCGATTCCATCGGCTTCTTTTTCCTTCGCTTTTCCCAATCAAATCGGTCAACCGGGAAGTATATATTTCACTTCTTTGAATTCATAACGACGAACCGTCCCGTCTTTCAATGCCAACAAAAGATGCCCGGTAGGTTCGATTCCTTGCAAGGCTGCCTCAAAACGCCCGTTAACATCTTCATACCAATAAAACCCTTCTTTCCGATACAATGACTGCATGTATTTATCGTGCAATTCATTTTCACGTCCTTCCAGAATCAATACGTAATTGGCATAAAATATATCGAGAAATTCCTGCATGCATGTTTCCCGATCCACCTCATGTCCCAGTATTTGCCATAAAGAAACCGGATTCGGAGCTCCACCATAAAACTCTTTTTGATTCAGATTAATACCAATACCTGAAACAGAAGCATACAAGTTCTGACCTGACAAGTCATTTTCTATCAACATACCACAAATTTTCCGGTCTTTCCAGTACACATCATTCGGCCACTTTACCGTAATATCCGAAATATATTTATCCAACAATTCCTTCACACTATAAGCCGAAAGTTCCGAAATCAGGAACTGACGGTTCGCCGGTAAAAAGTTCGGATAAATCACGATACTAAATGTCAAATTCTTCCCGGCTTCCGATTCCCAGACATTTCCAATCTGTCCACGGCCTGCCGTTTGAAAATCAGCCCACACACAAGAACCTTCGGGCACTTTTTCCCGCTCCAGTAATTCATGCATATAGGTATTCGTCGAACTTGTCTCCGAAATATGTATCAACATAGGTAAATTCTCTTCATTCATCTGATTCATGCGGATATAAAAGTTTTATTTTCTTAGGTAATTTGGCAATCACTTCCCAATAAGAATGGCTGATCCAATGACAAATATCTTCCCGACTCATATCTCGATCCAGAAAAATCGTATTCCAATATTTCTTATTAAAATGCCAAGCCGGTTCGACAGCCGAAAAGTGATCACGAAGCTCGTCTGTAAAGTCCGGATGACATTTCAATGTAATCCTCGGCTCATTTCCATCCAGCGGAATCAGGGCAAACATCTTTCCCTCAACCTTAAACACGAGAAAATCGTCACCGAAAGGCAAGCCTTCTGTCACATTCTTTAAAGACAAACAGTATTGTCGAGCTTCTTCTATATTCATATCTGTTTCTTTTCCCGCAAACTTACAGAAAAAATTCGGGAACTTGATACTCCAAGTATACAACGAAACGAAAGTTAAAAAAAGGAGAGAACTAAATTCACATTCAGTTCTCTCCGGCAGACTGTTATTTCTTGACTATATCTAATAAATAGTCAAAAATTGGTGTATTATGATAAAAGGTTTTATCTCGCTCAATATCCTTCATTTTGCTGGTCTTTGATCTGTGGATTAGAGTCTATTTCCTCTTTCGGAATAGGCCATACCCACCACGGATCGTCGGCAGACTTCACCATGTCCGTACCCAAGGCAGGTAGATAAGAAACAACCTGAGCTTCGGCTACTGAGCGGTTCAATCCAATGCCCCAGCGTTTCATATTAAAGATGTGCGGGTTCTCGGCGAAGAGTTCACGAACGTATTCGTCCTGAATTTCCTTCATCAGGGCCGTTCCGCTGTAATTCTTCTCGTTCCAACCCTGTATACGGGCCGATTTCAGCTCGTTCAGTATGGCCGATGCATTGGCTTCGTCGCCAGACATGGCATAAGCCTCGGCAGCGATCAGGTACATTTCAGAAATACGGAAGGCCTTATTCTGGTTGCGGCGTTCCGTCTTCCCATCGTGCAGATCCGGGTTACCTGGCCATTTGATACAATATGTCAGAGGAAAGTCAGCTACCGACTGAGCATCAATGGTGTCATATTTGAAATAAGCATCGTAACGGATATCATTCTCCTGATCATACAAAGCCAAAACCGTTTTTGTCGGGATGTATGACGGACGTGGCAATACATCGATGATCCCGGCGAATGAACTGCCCAAACTGTTTGGACAACTCTCTTCCGTACCCTTAACCATCTTGAATTGCCAGATAGCTTCTGTACCATTATCGTGAATCCACATGTCTGTGTATGCGGCAGCATCCGACATCAACGGGTAAGTTCCGCTTTTGATTAAGGAAGTCGCAGCAGCAATAGCCGATACGTAATCTTCCTGTTCCAAAGCAACCCGAGCCTTGAGCGCTTTTACGACATCGGCGGTAATGTAAGCCGAGTTCTGTTCGCCCGGAGTGGTAACCAATTGTTCTGCCTGAGCCAAATCCTCATTAATCTGTTGGAAAGTTTCAGCCAGCGTACTGCGACCCGGATAGGTTCCGGCATTCGAAGACGGATTGTATTCATATACCAACGGAACACCGTAGTCGCTGCTAGCCGTTGACGGATCATAGTTCTTACAGAAGTGAAGAGCCAGTTCGAAATAAGCCATCGCACGGGAGAAATAAGCGTGCCCCATATACAGACGTACCGCCTCTTGATCCGTTTCCGACAACGTGTTAGCATCCAACAACGCCTGTGCTCCTTTCAACAAAACATTGGCATTGGCAATGTAATTATAATTATTCGCCCAACAACCAGAGAAAGCACCATCGGTAATGGTATAATCCCAACGGTAGAAGGCTCCGTAGGTATTTCCGTAATCTGCGGTAGCCGTAATCAAGCCCGATTGCACAAAAGCGTCCATCGCATAAGCGTTTTGGACATATCCGCGCCATTCGGAATGGAACAAATCACTATATTTCTGACAATCTAACACCGATTGAACCGACTCGTTCGTAGCGATAGACGTTTCAGAGGTTAAATCCATATCGCAAGCCGTAAAAGCAGTGCAACAGCCAGCCAACAATGATACTATAATTTTCTTGTTCATGATATCTTTCTTTTTTAATGATTAGAATGTTAACTCAGCTCCAAACGAGAACTGGCGAGTATTCGGGTATTTACCCAATTGCAAATTCGAGTCCACTTCTGGATCGGCACCTTGGTATTTAGTTGCAGTCAATAGATTTCGTCCAACGGCAAATATGCGAGCTCCCTTGATAAATCCGGTCTTGACCATTACGCTCTTAGGCAGGCTATAACCGATGGTCAAATTCTTCAGGCGCAGGAAGGAAGCGTTTTCCAACAAGTGCGTATCGAAATAGCGCGGAGCATCAGCCGCCGGTATATCGGTTACCTGTCCCGGAGTTGTCCACATATCCTTCATCGCAACGGTCTGGTTCAATTGTCCCACGAAGTTCGGGTTCTCAACGAAGTAACGGTCGTTATCGATCATGTATTTGCCTAACATGAACGAGAAGTCTGCCGCGATACTGAACCCCTTCCATTCGAAGCGAGTATTGAAACCACCCGACCAAGGAGCGAATTGCTGTTTGCCGGTATAGGCTGCATTGTTTTCATCATAGACTTTGGTCTCGTTGCCGTCCTTATCCAGCCAGATTTGTTGTCCGTCTGCCGGGTCAACGCCCACCCATCTTACATAATAGAACTCACCGTAAGGTTTGCCTACTTCATATTTCAAACCCGTATTGGCAACAACATATTCATCGCGTCCACCAAACAATTCGGTGATTTCGTTCTTGTTGTAGTTGATATTGGCCGATACGCTCCAATACATGTCGCGATTCGAGATAATATCATAAGAAGCGGTTAATTCGAAACCTCTGTTGAACATACTACCGATATTTCCCCAGCCGGAGCTGTGTCCTGTGGTATAAGAATATGGGATCGTCATCAACATATCGGTCGTCACTTTATTATATACATCGAAATCCACACTCAGGCGATCGAAGAAACGGGAATTAAAGCCCACGTTCAACGTCTTTTGCTTTTCCCATGTCAGGTCATCGTTCTGTACCGAAGAGATACCGAAAGTCTGATTTCCATTATAAAGACCTGTACCGATCAAACCTAATGCCGGATAATAAGGATCCCCTTCGAATGCTGAGTTACCCGTTGTTCCGTAGCTGACTTTCAAGCGTAAATCAGATAGCCAATCGATATCTTCCAAGAAACTCTCTTTCTTCATGTTCCACATAGCTCCTAAGGAGAAGAAAGAAGCCCAACGTTTGTTGACACCGAACAGCGAAGAACCATCCGTACGATAGGAAGCATCGAAATAATACTTCTCCAAATAGTTATATTCCGCGCGAGCAAAGAAAGAGTTCATAGTCTTTTTCTTTAAATCGGCAGTTGGTTTTTTATAAGTCGTACCATGACTGATTAATGTCAGACGAGGATCGGTAATCCCCTCTACACTTTCACCGAAAGAATGGCCGTCGTAAATGATAGATTCCTGACCAATCAACGCCGTAATGTTATGTTCTTTGTTAACGTCGAACTTATATTCTGCCGTATTGGAGAATGTCATCGACGAATAACGCTGGAATGTTTCACTGGCCGATCCGGAATAGTTATTATATTGAGCCGGTATATTTCTGTACCGATATCTGTAATCAAAAGCATCCAGAGCTTGAGAAGCGCGTAAGGTTAAACCTTTAATCGGTGTGATTTCTTCGAACATATTACCAAACAGACGAATCTTGTTTCTTTCGGCAGGCTGATTCTCCAGCAAATAATAGGGATTCCACAAGCCTAATACATCCAACAAATCCTTCCGCTTTCCAAACGAATAGCCCCCTTTTCCATCTTCTATGACTTCATACGGGGTTTCAAACGGGAAAGCCCAACGGCTTAGGGTTGATACATTATACCAGCTATTACCTGTTCCGGCAAATCCGTTGGTTTCCCAATCTTCATAAGACAAACCTAAATTCACGCCAACACGCAACCAATCAAACACTTTCGTGTCAATATTGGTTCGCAATGTCTCACGCTTCATGCCTGAAGCCGGTTCCACACCTTCCGCATCGTAATGGCCGGCCGAGATAAAGTAGTTCGTATTATTGGCAACGCCTGAAATACTGGCATCCAACTGCCAAGTAGGAGCGTTGTCTTTTAAGAAATATTCCTGCCAATCGGTCGATATACCTAAACGCATGGCATTTTCTATAGTCGAAAAGTTGGCTCCCGGATTGATAGTTTTCCACAAATTGTAATATTCGCTCGTATTCATCATTTCCGAGGTAGGTAATGCAGGTTGCGAGAAACCATACTGTCCTTTCACTGTAACAGTAGGCTTCGATCCGCGGCCACGCTTGCTCGTGATGACCACCACGCCATTGGCTGCACGCGAACCATAGATGGAAGTAGAAGACGCATCCTTCAATACCGTTACGTTCTCTATATCACTCGGGTTCAAAGCTGTGAATACGCCACTTGAAATAGGTGAACCATCTAAGATAAACAACGGTTCAGTAGAGGAATTGATAGAACCTACACCACGCAAGCGCATGGATACATTTTCGCTCGGTTCACCGGAGGAGGTGAATACCTGCAAACCGGCAACCTGTCCTTGCAAGGCATCGGCAAAATTGGCACTTGGGCGGTTAGCAATCTTTTCAGAACGAATAGAAGCTACTGCACCTACCATCGAACCCAGCTTCTTGGCCGAACCGTACGTACCGGTCACCAAAACATCGTCAAGCATTTCGGAAGAGGACTGCAAGGTGATTGTCAACGTAGGCCTGATCTTCACCGTTTCCGTTTTCATCCCCACATACGATATTTCCAATTCTTTGGCCGAGGCAGGCAAATTGCCTAACACGAAGTTTCCATCCATATCAGTTGTCGTCCCGATATTTGTACCCTTCACCACAATCGTAGCCCCCATAACCATTTCTCCATCTTCTCCGGAAACTACCTTGCCTGTCACTCTCGATGTCTGGGCAATGGCAATATTCATCCCCGCCGTGCAACAAGCAAGCATAAGCATCATTCTTTTTTTCATAATCTCTCGCTTTAATTATTCATGAATTAGAAAGTAAGGCCGAACCCTCCTTTCCGTTTTTTTCATTATTTCTCTACCGGTACAAACTCCAAGTTGCCATCGCCACTATCTCCTTCGTCCGGTTTCTTGTTGGCTTCTTTTTGTGCCGTGCTTTGGTTGAACACGGTCTTGAAATTGCGGGTCACGCCGTTCATGTCGTCCATCAAATCGCTTACCATGCCCAACAAGACCGTCGATTCCGCATCGGTCGTAGCGATGATGCCCGTGGCACGGATCAAGTCCTGGATTTCTTCCAATTGAGAGTCGGCCAGCAGGCGCATCTCCGGAGTCTTGACCTGCAGGTGTTTTGTCTGGCGATCTTTGACGCGCCCCTCTTTCACCTCCTCAAACTTCTTATTCGCTGCTTCCAGCTGTGTCAGGATTTCGTTCAAGCGCAGGGTTGTGACTGCCGCGGCAGCTTCGTCCTTCTTCAAATCAACCAGCAAACCCCGGATCATCTGCGTCTCCACATCCATCGCCTTCCCTTGGATGCCTTTATAAACCCGAAGGATCACATCCAATGTCTTGGCAGCCGCCTGCTCTTCCGCCACGGCAGACAACAGGCCCGAAGCCACCAGAAAATACAACATCGACAACAGGCGGTCGCGCTCCACGTCGAGAGCCGTCGTATCGCCGGTTGCGGTACTGGCCTGGGCTTCCATCGACCGCTCGGTCAGATCATCGACTGTTATAACATACCCCTCTAACTGTTCACCCGAAACGTGCATGGCCTCCAACGTCTCTTCAGCCACCGCCTGCAACTGCTTTAACTGCGCCGTGTGATAGGCGGCGTGCAAGGAATTGTTGTAACGAGAAGCATTGCTTCCCTCAAACTTTTTAAATACAGCCATAAAAATCTCCTTTTGTTATTTCGTTTTTATTTCTTTCGAGCGAATGGGGATTAATCCCCATTCTATTTTTACCCTTCTGAAATTTTCAGAAGCTTCACTTTTCTATTTTTACTCCTTCCGAGTCACTCGAAAGATCCACTTTTCTATTTTTGCTCCTTCCGAGTCACTCGAAAGCTTCACTTTTCTATTTTTATCCTTTCTGAGTCACTCAAAAGATCCACTTTTCTATTTTTGCCCCTTCTGAGTCACTCGAAAGCTTCACTTTTCTATTTTTACTCCTTCCGAGTCACTCGAAAGCTTCACTTTTCTATTTTTACTCCTTCTGAGTCACTCGAAAGCTTCACTTTTCTATTTTTACCCTTTCCGAGTCACTCGAAAGCTTCACTTTTCTATTTTTGCCCCTTCTGAGTCACTCAAAAGATCCACTTTTCTATTTTTACTCCTTCTGAGTCACTCAAAAGATCTACTTTTCTATTTTTGCTCCTTCTGAGCCACTCGAAAGATCTACTTTTCTATTTTTACTCCTTCTGAGTCACTCGAAAGCTTCACTTTTCTATTTTT
>ERZ827471.399-NODE-399-length-39843-cov-40.275209_pt1 | contig 39843 bp, 34 predicted proteins | sample MGYA00519772_ERZ827471 | MGnify/ENA primary metagenome ERZ827471 (study PRJEB31778, sample SAMEA3449315) | human gut metagenome | biome: human gut; feature: human-associated habitat; material: faeces | place: United Kingdom | collected 2010/2012 ...
CCCCCGGCGTTCCGCCGGCGGGCCCCAAACTCTTTTGAATGGTGGTGAAGCCCCATGCAACCAGAAGTACAGCGTGATATTCAAGTCCTCCCCGCCCATGTGGCCGACCTCATTGCCGCCGGGGAGGTGGTGGAGCGCCCCGCCTCGGTGGTGAAGGAACTGGTGGAAAACGCCGTGGACGCCGGCGCCCAGGCTGTCACCGTGGAGATCCAGCGGGGAGGCATGGCCATGATCCGGGTCACCGACGACGGCAGGGGCATCCCTGCCGACCAGTGCCAGACGGCCTTCCTCCGCCACGCCACCAGCAAGCTCCGCACCCCCCAGGACCTGGCCGCCATCGGCACCCTGGGCTTCCGGGGGGAGGCCTTGGCCGCCATCGCCGCCGTGGCCCGGATGGAGCTGCTCACCCGCCCGGCGGGGGCCCAGCTGGGCACCGCCCTGACCATCGAGGGGGGGGAGGTCCTCTCCCAGGAGCCCGCCGGCTGCCCCCTGGGCACCACCCTGGTGGTGCGGGACCTCTTCTACAACACCCCCGCCCGGCTGAAGTTTATGAAGCGGGACGCCGCAGAAGGGGCGGCGGTGTTTGCGCTGGTGCAGAAGCTGGCCCTCTCCCACCCGGAGATGGCCTTGAAGTTTTTCCGAGACGGAAAGCAGGAGCTCATGACCCCCGGGGACGGGAAGCTGGCCTCTGCCCTGTATGCCGTCCTGGGCCGGGACATGGCCCTGGGATACACCCCCGTCCAGGGGGAGGGGGAGGAGATGTCGGTCACCGGCTACGTCTCCCTCCCCGTCTGCTGCCGGGGGAACCGGACGTATCAGCACTTCTTCGTCAACGGCCGGTACATCAAGTCCAAACTCCTCACCGCCGCCCTGGAGCGGGCCTATGAGAACCAGAAGATGGTGGGCAAGTTCCCCGGCTGCGTCCTCCAGCTCCAGGTGAAGGCCAGCGCGGTGGACGTAAACGTCCACCCGGCCAAGACGGAGGTGAAGTTCCTCTACGAGCGGAAGGTCTTTGACGGGGTGTACTATGCCGTCCTCTCCGCCCTGCAGGGGGAGGACCGGCACCCCACCCTGACCTTCGCTCCCCCGGCGCCCCCGCCCCGCCCGGCGGCGGAGTCCCCTGGAAACGCGGCCCAAGGGCTCCAGGGCGGGCAGGTGCTCCGGGACGCCGCCTCGGCCACCCTGCTGCGGCCGGTGGCCAAGGAATACACCCCCCGGTACACCCCGCCGTCCCCCTTGTCCACCGGGGTTTCCCCAAAATCCGGGGAAGAATCCACCGTTTTGGGGAGAAATGTGGATAAACCGGTGGAAAATGTTGAAAAACCCCCGAAAGCCCCTGCCCCGCCGGCGGGTACACCCCGCCGTGCACCCTCCCCTGCCCTGGAGCAGGTGAAGCTGGACGTCCCCCCACCCCGCCCGGCGGCGGTGCCGGCGGAACCCCCAGAGGCGCCGGAACCGGCAGAGGTCCCCTGGCGCCTGGCGGGGGAGGTGCTGCAGACCTACCTCATCGTGGAGCAGGGGGACGAGATCCATCTCATCGACAAGCACGCCGCTCACGAGCGGATGAATTTTGACCGGATGAAGGCGGCAGACTACCAGCCCATGGCCCAGACCCTCCTGGAGCCGGTGGTGATGACGCCCCCGCCGGAGGAGGGGGAGGTTCTCCTGCGCCACCGCCCCCTGCTGGCCCAGTTTGGGTTTGCCTGCGAGCCCTTCGGCGGCGGGGCCCTGGTGGTGCGGGAGATCCCCGACTACCTGGAGCCCGGCCAGGTGGCCCCCACCTTGGAGGAGCTCGCCGGCCAGCTGCTCACCGGCGTGGGGGCCGACCCCCAGGCCGCCCGGGACGCGCTGCTGCACACCATGGCCTGCAAGGCCGCGGTCAAGGGGGGGCAGAAGAACTCCCGCCAGGAGCTGCTGGTGGTGGCCCAGGCGGTGATGTCCGGCCAGGTGAAGTACTGCCCCCACGGCCGTCCCGTGGCCATCACCATGACCCGCAGCCAGCTGGAGCGGCAGTTTAAGCGGAGTTAGTTCATAGTCCGTTCATGGACATGGCGGGAAAAACGTGGTAGAATAGAAGCCCACCAAGAGTCTCTCAGGAAAGGCGGGTGCGCCATGGCGCCAAAACTCATCGTCATCTGCGGCCCCACCGCCACAGGAAAGACCAAACTGGGGGTGGCCCTGGCCCAGCGGCTGGGGGGAGAGGTGGTCTCCGCCGACTCCATGCAGGTCTACCGGGACATGGCCATCGGCACCGCCCGGCCCACGCCGGAGGAGATGGCGGGGGTCCCCCACCACATGATGGGGGTGGTGGATCCCCGAGAAAACTACAGCGTGGCCCGGTACGTCCAAGAGGCCACGGCCTGGGTGGAGGATATCCTCCGCCGGGGCAAGCAGCCCATCCTGGTGGGGGGCACAGGGCTGTACATCGACGGCCTGTGCCAGGGCCGCACCTATTCCGACTTTCAGCCGGCCAGCGGCCTGCGCCAGGCCCTCCAGGCCCGGGTCCAGTCCCAGGGATTGGCAGTGCTGTGGCAGGAGCTGGAGCAGGTGGACCCCGAGACGGCGGCCAAGCTCCACCCCCACGACGAGAAGCGGATCCTCCGGGCCCTGGAGGTGTGGCACACCACCGGCAAGCCCATCTCCCAGCACAACCGGGAGAGCCAGGCCCTCCCGCCCCGCTACGAGAAGGTGGCCATCGCCCTGACCTACCGGGACCGGCAGGTCCTCTACCAACGCATCGACCAGCGGGTGGACCAGATGGTGGCCCAGGGGCTGGTGGAGGAGGTCCAGGGCCTTTTGGATGCCGGGGTGCCCTTGGACGGCACTGCCATGCAGGCCATCGGCTATAAGGAGCTGGCCCGGGCCCTCACCCAAGGGGGGGATTTGGCCCAGGCGGTGGAGGAGGTCAAGCGCCGCTCCCGCCAGTACGCCAAGCGGCAGCTCACCTGGTTCCGCCGGGACCCCAGCATAGAATGGATTTTACTGGAAAAGGATCAAGACTTTTCCAGCGTCATCCAGGATTCGACCAATTATCTCCGAGAAAAAGGGTTACCATAGACGCACCAAATTACAAAGGAGTGCGTCACCATGCAACAGACACAAACCGCAGTACAACAGAGAAAGCGCAATTTACAGGACCTGCTCCTGTCCAAACTGCGCCGCAGCCGGATGGGGGCCACCGTCTTTCTGGTCAACGGCTTCCAGATCCGGGGGGAAATCCGTGGGTTCGACGCCTTCGTGGTGGTGATCTACAGCGAAGGAAAGCAGCAGATGGTGTACAAGCATGCCATCTCCACCGTGGTCCCCGAGCGGCCGCTGTCCTGGGAGGAGGATCCGCTGCCATAAACCCAGGCCGCCTCCCGGCGGGAGGGCCTGGGACAAGGGAAGAAAGGATGTATCCATGAACCAATCCCAAGGCTCCTTGTTTTCCAAACTTCTGGTCCCCCTGATCATTGTGGTGATTGTGGTCTACCTCATCGCCTCTGCCTGGGCGGGGCTGCGCAACCCCTATCAGTTCACCGTGGCCTACGCCGACACCATGGAGACCAGCGTCACCACCTCCGGCTGGGTGGTCCGGTCGGAGCAGACCGTCTCCGGCGCGGAAGGGGTGGTCCAGCTCCTGCGCAACCAGGGGGAAAAGGTGGGCAAAGGCCAGGCCATCGCCATGGTCTACCAGAGCGAGACCGACGTGGAAAGCCAGGCAGAGCTTATCCAGTTGGAGGAGGACTTGGAGGCCCTCCAGTACGCCACCAACGCCGAGTCCCCTTCCGGGACGGTGCTGGACAGCCAGATCCTGTCCGCCATGTCCAGCCTGCGCAACGCCTCCTCCACAGGGGATTACAGCGGCCTGGCCACCCAGACCGCCAACTACCGCCAGCTGGTTCTGCGGCGGGAGTACCTGCTCTCCTCGGAGGCCAATGCCGCCATGACCCAGGCGGCCACCGATCTCCAGGCCCGGTATGATGCCCTGGCAGGGGACCAGTCCGGCGCCACCGCCATTACGGCGGAGGAGTCCGGCCTGTTCTCCTCCTATGTGGATGGGTACGAGAACCTGCTCAACCCGGACAAGCTGGAGGGACTGAGCCCCAAGGACCTGGCGGCCTTCTCCCAACTGACCCCGGAAACCGAGGCCAACACCTTGGGAAAGCTGGTCACCGATTCCGTTTGGTACTACGCCGTCACCGTCTCGGGAGACACGGTCTCCCTCTTTGAGACGGGGGACAGTGTGGATGTGTTTTTCGATGCCCTGTCTGAGACCCTGCCCATGACCGTCTACTCCGTGGGCGAGATTCAAAACGGAGAGATGGTGGTGGTGTTCCGCTCCTCCCAGAACGACAGTAAGGTGGAGGACCTCCGCCAGGAGAGCGGCCGCCTGATCTTCCAGAGCGACGAGGGGCTGCGGATCCCCAAGGAGGCCCTGCGGGTCAACGAGGACGGGGAGACGGGGGTGTATGTGGTTCTGGCCCAGAAGGCCCGGTTCCGGCCGGTGACCGTGCTGGCCGAGGATACGGACAGCTACCTGGTGCAGGCCAACCCCACCGATGAGGAAGATACCAGAATCCTTCGGGAGGGAGACGAGATCATCTTGGCTTCCGAGGAACTATATGATGGAAAGGTGGTACGTTGATACTATGACAGAGACAAAGAGTTACGAGACCATCGCCGCCAACGTGGCCGCTGTGCGGGAGCACATGCGCCAGGCCGCCCTGGCCGCCGGCCGGAACCCGGAGGACATCACCCTGGTGGCCGCCACCAAGGTGCAGACCTCGGACACCATCCGCAACGCCATCCGGGCCGGCATCACCATCTGCGGGGAGAACCGGGTCCAGGAACTCACCGCCCACTTGGAGGACAATGCCTACGAGGGGGCCCGGGTCCACTTCATCGGGCACCTGCAGACCAACAAGGTGAAGTTTGTGGTGGGCAAGGTGGATATGATCGAGTCCATCGACTCGGTCCGCCTCATGGACGCCGTGGAGAAGCAGGCGGCCAAGGTGGGCGTTACCCAGGACATCCTGCTGGAAGTCAACATCGGGGACGAGGCCAGCAAGGGCGGCGTCCAGCGCCAGGACCTGATGGCCCTGGCCCAGCACGCGGCCCAGTGCCCCCACCTGCGCCTGCGGGGCCTGATGAGCATTCCTCCCGCCACCGCCACGGAGGAGGAGAATCAGGGATTTTTCCAAGAAACTTATCAGCTTTTTGTTGACATGAAGGAGAAATTAAGGGATAATAACCCTAATATTGACTGCCTTTCCATGGGAATGAGCGGGGATTACCCGCTGGCCATTGCCAATGGATCTACCATGGTGCGAGTGGGCACGGCGCTGTTCGGGGCCCGTCCCCCCTGGCACCCCCAGGGATAAGGCTGCCTTTGCCGCGCCATTTTCACAAACTATAGGGGGTTACCAACTATCATGGGATTCTTAGATGAACTCAAGCGTCTCACCCATCCCTACGAGGACGAGATGGAAGACGATTACGATGAGGACGAAGACGTATACGAAGACGAGGACGAACCCGAGGAGCGCAACCAGACCCCGCCCCCCCGGGAACGGGAAGAACCCCGCCGCCGGGAATACCAGGAGCCGCCCCGCCGCAACAACGGCGGCAAGGTGGTCAACATCCACGCCACCACCCAGCTGCAGGTGGTGCTGGTAAAGCCCGACCGGTACGAGAATGCCTCTGAAATTGCCGACCACCTGCGGGATAAGCGCACGGTGGTGCTCAACCTAGAGAAAACCCAGAAGGATGTGTCTCGCCGCCTGCTGGACTTCCTGTCCGGCGTGGCCTATGCCCAGGAAGGGAAGATCAAGAAGGTCGCCCTGCAGACCTACATCGTCACGCCCTACAACGTGGACATCATGGGTGACCTCATCGACGAACTAGAGAACAACGGCCTGTACTTGTAACCAAGCCCAGGCGCCGGCCAGACAAACGGGATAGGAGAGTGATCGATCATGTTAACACCCCAGGAAGCGGAATCTCATGTGTTCCCCAAAGCCTCCTTCGGCGGCTATAATATGCTTCAGGTGGACACCTTTTTGGACAGCCTGATCGAGGATTACCGCACCCTGTATCAGGAGAACACCTCCCTGAAAAACAAGATGAAGGTCCTGGTGGACAAGGTAGAGGAATACCGGGCCACCGAGGACGCCATGCGGATGACCCTCCATTCCGCCCAGAAAATGGCCGATGCCATGGTGAAAGAGGGCGAGGCCAAGAAGCAGGCTGCCATTGACCAGGCGGTCTCCGCCGCGGAGGCCCGCAGCCAGGCCGTCCGGGGCCAGCTGGAGCAGGAGGAGCAGAAGGTCCGCGCCCAGCTGGAGGCCGTCCGCCAGGACCTGGCCAACGAGCAGGCCCGGCTGGAGGCCGCCCGCGCCGCCACCACCGCCTACATCGCCCAGCTCAAGGAGCTCTACACCAAGGAGATCCAGTACATCGGCAGCCTCTCCAACCTCACCGCCCCGCCGGTGGGCGGCCAGGGCGAGGAGAAGGCCGCCCCTGCCCAGCCCAGCGAGGACAAGCCCGCCGGCGAGGCCGTGGTCACCGTTCCCCCGGAACAGCAGGAGGAGGTGGCCCAGGACATCGAGGCCTCCATGGCCAAGATCTTCGAACCGGACGCCGAAGCCCCCGCCTCCAGCGCCGACCTGGGGGACACCCGGGCCTTTGACCAGATCCAGTTCGGCAAGGACTATGAGATCGAATAACCTCATCCACAAAACGGAACCTGGCCGGATCTCCGGGCAGGTTCCGTTGTGTCGTTTCTAAAGAGAAAAGGACGCCCCGGACCCCGAGGCGCCATGTTAAGGAGTGAACAGTCAACCATGTCCCAGGATTACAATGCAACCATCAACCTGCCCAAGACCGACTTTCCCATGCGGGCGGGCCTGCCCAAGCGGGAGCCGGAAATGCTCAACCGGTGGAAGAAGCTGGACGTCTACGGGGAGCTGCTGAAAAAGAACCAGGGCAAGCCCCGGTTCTCCCTCCACGACGGCCCTCCCTTCTCCAACGGCAACCTGCATATGGGCCACGCCCTGAACAAGTCCATCAAGGACATCATCATCCGGTCCTATGCCATGCGTGGGTACTACACCCCCTACATTCCCGGGTGGGATAACCACGGCATGCCCATCGAGTCTGCCATCATCAAGCAGAACAAGCTCAACCGGAAGACCATGCCCGTCACCGAGTTCCGCTCCGCCTGCCACGAGTTTGCCCAGCACTATGTGGACGTGCAGAGCGAGGGCTTTCAGCGCCTGGGCGCCCTGGGAGACTGGGACCACCCCTACCTCACCATGAACCCCTCCTTCGAGGCGGAAGAGGTGAAGGTCTTTGGGGCCATGTATAAGCGGGGGTACATCTACAAGGGCCTGAAGCCCGTCTACTGGTGCCCCCACGACGAGACCGCCCTGGCCGAGGCGGAGATCGAGTACCAGGACGACCCCTGCACCACCGCCTTCGTGAAGTTCCCCCTCCACGACGACCTGGGCAAGCTGGGGGACTTTGACAAGAGCAAGCTCTTCTTCGTCATCTGGACCACCACCATCTGGACTCTGCCGGGGAACCTGGCCATCGCCCTGCACCCCGACGAGACCTATGCCCTGGTCCAGGCCCCCAACGGGGAGATCTATGTCATGGCCCAGGCCCTCACCGAGAAGGTGATGAAGGTGGGGGGCTTTGACTCCTATGAGATCCTGGCCACCTACCCCGGCGCCTTCTTTGAGAACATGCTGGCCGACCACCCCTTCCTGCCCAAGACCTCCCGCCTGGTGCTGGCGGACTACGTCACCATGGACTCCGGTACCGGCTGCGTCCACACCGCCCCGGGCTTCGGCGCCGACGACTACGAGACCTGCAAGCGCTACGGCATGGACATGGTGGTCCCTGTGGACGACCAGGGCCGCCACACCGACTACGCCGGCAAGTACGCCGGCCTGAAGACCGAGGAGTCCAACCCCATCATCCTGGCGGACATGAAGGCCTCCGGCGTTCTCTTCGCCTCGGAGGAGATTGTCCACTCCTACCCCCACTGCTGGCGGTGTAAGAAGCCCATCATCTTCCGGGCCACCCCCCAGTGGTTCTGCTCCGTGGAGACCTTCAAGGACGAGGCCTGCGCCGCCTGCGACGAGGTCCGCTGGGTCCCCGCCTGGGGCCTGGACCGGATGAAGGCCATGGTCCGGGAGCGCACCGACTGGTGCATCTCCCGCCAGCGCCGGTGGGGCCTGCCCATCCCCGTGTTCTACTGCAAGGACTGCGGCAAGCCCATCGTCACCGACGAGACCATCCAGGTGATCTCCGACCTCTTCGCCGCCGAAGGGTCCAACGCCTGGTTTGCCAAGGAGGCCGCCGACATCCTCCCCGCCGGTTTCACCTGCCCCCACTGCGGCAAGGCCAACGGCTTCACCAAGGAGGAGGACACCCTGGACGGGTGGTTCGACTCCGGCTCCTCCCACCTGGCCTCCATGAAGAAGGACCAGGGCTTCTGGCCCGCCGACGTGTACATGGAGGGCCTGGACCAGTACCGCGGGTGGTTCCAGGCCGCCCTGCTCACCGCCGTGGGCTCCACCGGAGTGGCCAAGGCCCCCTTCAAGACCTGCATCACCCACGGCTGGACCGTGGACGGGGAAGGCAAGGCCATGCACAAGTCCCTGGGCAACGGGGTGGACCCCTATGACATCATGAACAAGTACGGCGCCGACCTCATCCGCCTGTGGTCCGCCTCCGCCGACTACCACGCCGACATGCGCTGCTCGGAAAAGATCTTCAAGCAGCTGAGCCAGAACTATCTGAAGTTCCGCAACACCGCCCGGTACTGCCTGGGCAACCTGGACGGCTTCGACCCCAACCACCTGGTGGCCCCCAACGAGATGGAGGCCCTGGACCGCTGGGCCATCACCCGGCTCAACGGCCTCATCCAGAAGTGCTTCCAGGGCTATGACGACTTTGACTTCAACGTGGTCACCCACGCGGTGAATGACTTCTGCGTGGTGGACATGTCCAACTTCTACCTGGACATCATCAAGGACCGGCTCTACTGCGAGGGGAAGGACTCCCTCCTCCGCCGCTCCGCCCAGACCGCCCTGTACCTCATCCTGGACACCATGACCAAGATCATGGCCCCCGTCCTCTGCTTCACCGGGGACGAGATCTGGCAGGCCATGCCCCACCCCGAAGGGGTGGACGGCCGGAACGTGGTCTTCAACGACATGAACCAGCCCTTCACCGCCTATGCCCTGGACGAGGCCGCCATGGCCCAGTGGGAGACCATCATCCAGGTCCGGGACGTGGTCAACGGCGCCCTGGAGACCGCCCGGGCCGAGAAGAAGATCGGCAAGAGCCTGGAGGCCGCCATCGCCCTCACCGTCCCCGCCGAGGACGCCTTCCTGGCGGCCATGGACACCGGGGCCCTGGCCGACCTGCTCATCGTCTCCCAGGTGACCGTCACCGTGGGAGAGGGCATCCAGGCCGCCGTCACCAACGCCGCCGGGGACAAGTGCCAGCGCTGCTGGAAGGTGCTGCCCACGGTGAATGCCGAAGGCCTGTGCCCCCGGTGCGCCCAGGTGATCCAGTCCCTGGTGTAAACACCCCATCCAAGGGGCCACCCGTGCCCTCCGGTCCCCTTCTCTGGCCTGAGAAGGGGGCCTTCTTTTCCCCAGGCCGGCAGACGGCTCGGACAGGGCCGCCGGCCCCAGTTTCCCGATAGAAAGGATACGGTTATGCCTTTTTACTTTCTCCTCTCCGCCCTCTGGGTGGCGGTGGACCAGGTGGTGAAGTACCTGGTGCGCACCTACATTCCCCTGTACGCCTCGGTGCCCTTCCTCCCGGGGATGGACCTGACCTATGTCCAGAACACCGGGGCGGCCTTCTCCCTGCTCAGTGAGCACACTTGGGTCCTCACCCTCCTGTCGGCGGTGGTGTCGGTGGGGCTGGTGGTGGCCATGGCCAAGCGGATCCTCCCCCACTGGTCGGGGATGCTGTCCCTGGCCCTGCTGCTGGGGGGCGCCGTGGGCAACCTCATCGACCGGGCGCTGCTTGGCTTTGTCACCGACATGTTTGAGACCACCTTCGTCCACTTCGCCATCTTCAACGTGGCGGACATCGGCGTGGTGGTGGGGGGCATCCTCCTGTGCCTCCACGTGATCTTCGCCTTCGGTAAGGGATGGAAGGAGGAGAAGGAAGAGGAGGGGAACCCATGAACGTCACCCTCACCGCCGGCACCGCCGGCCAGCGGGCGGACCAGTTCCTGGCCGCCGCCCTGGACGGCCTCACCCGCTCCGCCGCCCAGAAGCTGCTGGAGGAGGGCCGGGTCCTGCGGGGGGGCAAGGCCCTGAAGAAAAACGACCGCCTCCAGCCCGGGGACGTGCTCACCCTCTGCATCCCCGACCCCTCCCCGGTGGAGATCCTGCCCCAAGAAATCCCCCTGGACGTGGTGTACGAGGACGGGGACGTCATCGTGGTGAACAAGCCCGTGGGGCTGGTGGTCCACCCCGCCCCGGGCCACCCCGACGGCACCCTGGTCAACGCCCTGCTCTACCACTGCGGCCAGAGCCTCTCCGGCATCAACGGCCAGCTCCGGCCGGGGATCGTCCACCGGATCGACCGGGACACCAGCGGCCTCATCATCGCCGCCAAGAACGACATGGCCCACCTGGCCCTGGCCCAGCAGCTCCAGGACCACAGCCTCTACCGGGAGTACGAGGCGGTGGTGGTGGGCAACTTTCGGGAGGACCAGGGCACGATCTCCCTCCCCATCGCCCGCCACCCCACCGACCGGAAGAAGATGGCGGTGAACCACCTCAGCGGCCGGCCCGCGGTGACCCACTGGACCGTCCTGGCCCGGTACCCCGGGTACACCCACCTCCAGTGCCGGCTGGAGACCGGCCGCACCCACCAGATCCGGGTCCACATGGCCGCCCTGGGCCACCCGGTGCTGGGGGACCCGGTGTACGGCGGGGTGCGCAAGGGCTTCCCGGAGCTGGCGGGCCAGTGCCTCCACGCCCGGCGGCTCACCTTCCGCCACCCCCGGACGGGGGAGCGCATTACCCTCTCCTGCCCCCTGCCGGACTACTTCCAAGCCGTCTTGACAAGATGTGCCCGTCTGGTATAGAATGAAACGATTCCACTACCCCACCCTAGGAAAGGAGACCCGCCCCATGGGAAGATTTCGCGGCGTTCTGCTGGCCACAGATTATGACGACACCCTCTATAGCACCAACGCCACCATCTCCCCGGAGAATCGCCAGGCCATCGAGTACTTCGTGGCGGAAGGCGGCAAGTTCTGCATCTCCACAGGCCGGTCCTACATCAACTTCGCCATCCAGATGGAGAAGGAGCGGCTGCCGGTGAACGCCCCGGTGATCCTCTCCAACGGCGCCTCCATCTATGACTTTGCCACGGAAAAGAGTTTGTGGCTCAAGCACCTGCCCCCCCTGGCCCCCCGGCACCTGGCCCAGGTGTGCCGGGCTTTTCCCCAGGTGGGGTTTGAGGCCTACCACCAGGACGAGGTGTTCACCTTCCGGGCCAATGAGGTCACCCGCCACCACCTGACCCGGTGCCACCTCACCGGGGTGCCCCGGGCCATCGAGGCCATGCCCGTGCCGTGGATCAAGGTGATCCTCCAGCACCCCGACCCGGGGATGCTCCAGCAGGTGCAGACCTACGTGCGCACCCAGTGGCCGGAGGACTACGACGTGACCTTCTCCAACCCCTACCTGCTGGAGGTCACCGCCAAGGGGGCCAACAAGGGCCTGTCGGTGCTGTGGGTGGCCGACCACCTCCAGGTGAAGCGGCAGGACATCTACTGCGTGGGCAATGGGCTCAACGACATCCCCATGCTCCAGGTGTCCGCCCTGTCCTTCGCCCCGGCCAACAGTTACCCCGCCGTCCGGGCGGCGGCCGACGTGGTCCTCCCCTCCTGCGACGAGAGCTGCGTGGCGGAGATGATCCGCCAGCTGGAGGCCCGGTACCCCGCCGCCCCCTGACCCTTGAGAAACGCCAAGGGCTGGCAAGCACACTGTGCTTGCCAGCCCTTTTTGTCTTGTCCTGGGGGAACCCGGCCCTCATGCCGTGGGGGCGGCGGCCAGGAAGCGCATGAGAATCGCGGCGATCTGGGCCCGGGTGGCGGTGCCGCCGGGGCGGAGGCTGTCGTCCTCGAAGCCCTGGAGGAGGCCTTCGGCCACGGCCCAGGAGAGGGCCTGGGTGGCGTACTCCTGAATGTCCCCGGCATCCGGGAAGCCGGACAGGTCGGCGAAGGCCGAAACATCGTACCCCTTGGCCTGGGCGTAGCGATACAGAACCGTCGCCAGCTGTTCCCGGGTGAGGTCGCCGCTGGGGGCAAACTCCGTTTCGCTGATGCCGTTGACGATGCCCTTCTGGGCGGCCCAGGTTACGGCGTTGGTGTACCACAGGCCGGGTTCCACGTCGGTGAAGGCCACGTCACCGGACACGGCGGGCTCCCCGGCCAGGCGGTACAGAATGGTCACCACCATGGCCCGGTTGGTGGTGGCGTTGGGGGCGAACTGGCCGTCCCCCACGCCGTCCATGAGGCCGTTGTCGTAAACGTAACGCACGGCGTCGTGGAACCAATCGCCCTCTGCCACGTCGGTGAAGGGCAGGGGTTCCGGCTGGGATTCCACGAAGGTCACCTCCACTTTCACCTGCCCGCTGGGCATGGTGAAGGTGTAGGTGCCATCGGCGTTCTCGGTGACCTCCACGGCGTTGCCAAAGCGGTCGGTGACGGTGACGTCGCCCACTTCGTACCCTTCCTCGGGGGCGGGGGTCAGGGTGACCGTCTCCCCCGCCTTGGCGGCGGCGGGGTCTTTGGTGACGGTACCGCCCGCGGTGGTGGTCACGTCAACGCGGTAGTTGGGGTTGGCGGGGGGAATATAGGGCCGGGTCACGGTCACGGTGCAGGTGGCGGTCTTGTTGCCGTCCTCTGTGGTGACGGTGATGGTGGCCTCGCCCGCACCCCTGGCGGTGACGGTGCCGCCCTCTACGGTGGCTACTGCGGGCTTATCGCTGCTCCAGGTCACATTCGGGTTAGTGGCATCGTTGGGTGTTACCGTAGCGGTCAGGGTTTCACTTTGACCGGTGTATAGGGCAAGCTCGGCCTGGTCCAGCGTCACGGCGGTGACGGGCACCGTAGCAGATTTGATGTTCAGCGTATATTCCTTGCTGTCGCTGCCACTGGCATTGGTGGCGGTCACGATAAAGGTGTAGGTGTCCGCCGTGGTGGGGGTGCCGGAAATTGTGCCAGTGCTTTCATTCAGCGTCAAACCGTCGGGCAAACCGCTGGCACTCCATGTAATGTTATTGCCGGTGGCTTCCAGCGTTGCAGTGTAAGATTTGCCCACCGTGCCTTCGGGCAGAGGGCTATTGGTGGTAATCTTCGGAGTAACTGTACCGCTACCGTTCACCTCACCGGTCAGCGTACCATTGTTGATGATCTTACCGTTGTTAGTCAAATTGCCATTACTGATAAGAGAGGAATCATCCGGGATGGTCAGAGTTTCCTCGCTGCCGATAGTAAGGTTTTCATCCAGGGTCACATCGCCGTAGACAGTGCCGCTCTTGCCGTCAAAGACGATACCGCCGTTGCCATCACTACCTGCACCAACCTGAACTTCACTTGCTTCTGAAGAAATCAATATTTTACTGTCTCTGGTATCCACCACTGCGTTGCCGCTGACGGTCAGGCTGGAAGTACCGCTGCTACTGGGGTTAGTCCATCGATAGTAAATTCCTATACCGCCACTGCCGCCGGCGGTCAGTTTTCCATTATTCACCACAGCAGCAGCTTTGAACCCATCACCAGCGTGTAAATGAACTCCGTAATAATACGCAGCTAAAGTCTTAACATCCGCACCGTCTATGTTAAGGTTCACATTCTTTGAACCAATAAGCGAAATTCCTGAATCGTTCCTATCCACATTGACTTCTAAGCTGCCAGGACCTGAGATAGACAAGGAGGCATCGCCAGCCTTGGACACCACACGAATTCCGCCGGTTCCCGTTATGGTACTCGTTCCTTGGGATACTACTATTGTGAGAGAAACATCAGCAGACTGACTAAAAGCGATCACACTACCGGGATATGTGAAACCTCCTCCAACAGTCACATCTTGATAGTTAACAATCTTCGCCTGATTCAGCGTAAGGGTGACGCTGTCGGCGTCATAGTAAAACTGACCGCTGGCAGGTTCTGTACCGTCACTACCCTCAACCTTTGTCCAAGTTCCATTTTGGTTTTCATAGCAGCCGCTTTCTGTGATTTGCTGACCGCCTATAAACAGCTTAATTTCTTCCGCCGCCAGCGCCGTGACGGGCAGGAGCAGAAGCAGGATAAACAAAGTAAAGATTTTCCTCATATATTCTTGTTGTTTTGTTGTTTGTACATTCATATCATTTTATATATGTAGAGACGTGGCGTGCCACGTGATGGCGATGTTGGAAATACGAGCCGCGTCGGGTTAAAACCCGACGCTCCGTTATTCATTCCCTATCACGCCTGCCGTGAGGCGCAGCACGCTACGCCTCTACCAATCTTTCCGATAAGGCCCGTCAGGGCGATGGGGCCAATTCCCCCATTATCAATTTCAGGCACGCAATATTTATTTAAAACCGTGTTTTCCGCGCAATCCGTGCCTATCCATGAAGCATCGGTATCGGGTTGAAACCCGATGTTATTTAACCGGGACGAACTCCAGATTGCCATCGCCTTTATCATCGCCTTCTCCCTCCGGTTTCGAAGTTTCCTCCTTACCACTGTTGAGTTGGGCGATGCGTTGCTTGTACAGCGTCTTGACATCCCGGATCAGGGCGTTCAGACCAGTCATGAAAGACAGGGATTCTTCCGACTCGTTCAATACGTTCGAAGCAAAAGCCAGACTGACCATATCCTGATACCAGTCGCCCATCTGCACGCGCAGGTCGCGCATCTTCTCGTTCACATCCAGCGATGAGTTCTTCACGTCTGCCTCCTTCACCAATGCCTCAAACTGACTGTTGTATGACTGTAACGTGTCTAAATCGTTTTCAATACCCAAGGTCTGTACAGCGTCTAAATTCTCCGGTTTGTTCAGATCCAACAAGAAACCTTTGATCATGACCGTCTCCTGATTGTAAGCCAGTCGGCCGGCACCTCGGTAGGGTTTCGCCACAAGGTAAAGCTTCTCGGCAGCCGCAGCAACAGCCGCATCGAGGGCTTCGCGCGAGAAGTCGATCCGCTCGATGATATACGCCAGCATCCGATCGCGCAGGCGGTCGATCTCCTTCTTCGGCTTCGTTTCCGCCTTCAACTTCGACTGAAGTACCAAGTCGTTCATAGCAGCCAGAAAAGCATTTCCTTCTTTCACCAAATCAGCTGTGATGGCCAATTTCGGTGCATGTTTTCCCCCTTCCTCATCATCCTTGAGGGGCAACAACGCCATGAAACGTTCCATGAAACTGATAAATTCGGCATTGCTCAAACGCAACAGCGTTATGTTTTCCACTTGGATGTAATTCTTTCTCATTTTCTTATTCTCCTATCCATTAAATTAAACGTTAATCTCATTTTTCTATATCCTTGCAAGCCTCCTAATCCTTTGGCAGGCTTGCAGGAGCAGATTGTCGATCTGCAATCACCCCTTGCGACCTCGCATCAGGTGTCTGACAATTTGCAATCTCCTCACGCAACCTCGCAACAGGTATCTGACGGTTTACAATCAGCCCACGCGACCTTGCAACGGGTGTCTGACGGTTTACAATCAGCCCACGCAACCTCGCAACGGGTGTCTGACAATTTACAATCTCCCCATGCAACCCTGACAGGGGGTTCTGACAGTTTACAATCAACTCCCGCAAGCATGAACTGGTGGGGCGATTGTTGGAGATGCGGCACGCCACGCCTCTACTTATAATCTTTCCGATAAGAAACCTTTGTGGCTGTCGGGAAATCGGCGGGAACTTTCTGGGTTACCTTTCCGGTTGCCGCCCATTCAGAACCTCGCAGTAACAAGACCTGAAATCCGGTACATTGCATGGCGGGATTGTTTCCCAACGTTCCTCCGGCATGTCCTAACATCAGGTGGAAAATCCGGGCTTTCCCATAATCAACCGTAAAGACCAGCGGTTCTTCGCGACCTGAACCACCTTTGTCTTTAAGGGCAAAAGCGGTGTACATCAATGTTCCGATATTGGCAGGACCCCGCATCCGGTCATAGAGTTCGTCTTGCGCATGCATCCATTGTTCGGGTAAACCTTTCAGAACCGGATGTCCTTGGCTACGTGCCGTCAATACATATTCACGCTGCGAGCCGTGCGAACCGCCCGGACCCGCCGTCATGTCTTTCTTCAGCTGGTTGTTTTCCCAATAGGCATACGGGCCCGACTTTTCATCTCGTCCTTCCCAACCGCCTAATGCGCAAATCTCATTATACGCTTTCCAGTTAGGGAAAGAATTATTGGCAGCATGATAAATCACCACGCCTCCGCCTTTCTTGACATATTCTACAAATGCCTGATTGGTCTTTTCAGGCCACGGATCACCGTTATAATCGAGTACTACCAATTGATAGGCAGAAAAGTCGGGTGTAAAAGCCGACATATCTTCTCCTTTCTGAGGAGAAATAGCCAAGTCAACTTGAAATAAGCCGGAGTTTTCCAGAATCTTCTGGATGGCAATGTGGCTAACCGGCCAGTTGTGGTTGTTTTGTCCGGTTACGACCAACGTCTTGATAGGTTTCTGAGCCCAGACAGAAAAGATTCCCAGCATAAAGGCCGCCAGGAGAACCCCTATTTTCTTGAACTGTTTCATGATATTATAAAGATTTTATAGGCACACGGATTTCACAGATTCGATTATCCTTCATATCCGTGAAATCCGTGCCTAAAATTAACACACTACTTATTATTAGCGTAAAGGAATATACTGTACAAAGGCTTCCATCGCTTCATAAGAAGCCAAGCCTAACTGCCGGTACAAATCAGCCGTTGCCCGGTTGCGGTCTTCTGCCCGCTGCCAGAACAGACGTTCGTCGTCGCCCAGATAAGGAGCGCTTTCGGCCTGCGACTGATGTTTCAGGATCGCATTCCGTTTGTGACGCAACTCTTCCGGAGAAATAGGAACGGCCATTTCGATGTGGTCCATTTCCCATTCAGCCCAAGCTCCACGGTACATCCAAATACGACAAGCTTTCAGCCAGTCTTCGTCCTTGATTTCATCGACAGCAGCCAAGATTGCATCCAGACAAACCTTGTGCGTACCATGCGGGTCTGCCAAATCACCAGCTACAAAGATCTGATCCGGCTTCAATTCTTCCAACAGGTTCTTGATAATATCCTTGTCGGCTTCGCTGATCGGGTTCTTCTTCACCAAACCGGTCTCATAGAACGGCAAGTCGAGGAAGTGGATATGGCTATCATCCTTGATACCTGTATAACGGCAGGCATGGCGCGCTTCTTCCCGACGGATGGTGCCTTTCATAAAGAGGACATCCGGACGTTCAGCTGCGTCATTTTCCACCTTTTCATAACGCAGGTAACAGATAATCTCATCCGCTTTATCCTTGAATGTTGTATCCGAAGGAGAATACTTGCTGCATACATCACGCAGATATTCACAATAACGAACCACTTCTTCATCACCTACGGCAATATTTCCTGAAGTCTGGTAAGCTACGTGCACATCATGATGCTGATCGCACAAACGACGGAAGGTTCCACCCATCGAAATCACATCATCATCGGGATGCGGACTAAAGATCAATACGCGTTTCGGATATGGAGTAGCCCGTTCCGGACGATCGGTATCATCGGCATTCGGCTTTCCGCCCGGCCAACCTGTAATCGTATGCTGAATATCGTTGAATATCTTAATATTTACATTATAGGCAGAACCATACAAAGCCAATAATTCACCCAAACCATTTTCACTATAATCCTTGTTGGTCAGTTTCAGAATCGGCTTACCGGTTTTCTGGCATAACCAGACAATGGCACGACGAATCAACTTATTATCCCATTCGCAGCTTGTCACTAACCAAGGATGACTGATACGAGTCAAGCTATAAGCGGCCGACAGATCAACGATCGCTTTTGCATTCTGATGAATCTGCAGATAAGTAGAAGGAGAGCCGTCGCTGATCTTTCCTTCGATCGTTTCCTTCATAATAGCAGCCTTTTCATCACCCCAAGCCATTAGAATAACACTGCGAGCCTTCAGCATCGTCGAGATTCCCATCGTAATGATACCAGCCGGAACATTATCGGTCGAAGCAAACGTAGCAGCAGCCTCTTTACGAGACGCTCCTTCCAGCAATACCATCCGGGTACGTGAACTCTGTAATGTACCAGCCGAATTAAACATGATATTACTATTTGAGCCTATTCCCAACAACATACAGTCGATACCTCCGACTTGTTGTATCTTCTCCTCATATTGGGCGCAGAACTCCAGAATAGCATCTTTAGGCATACGGCCATCGGGATAATAAATATTCTCCGGCAATATATCAACCTGATCAAAAAACTCGGCTTTCAGACGGTTTACAACTCCACTCGTAGATGATGACAATGGATAAAACTCATATTCAACGAAAACGATGACATGGCGGAAACTCAACTGTTCCTCTTTATGCATCCGTACCAGCTCTTTGTAAACACTTTCCGGAGAACGGCCACCTGGCAACGCCAGTACAAACTTCTGTCCAGCCTCTTGTTTCTTCCGGATTTGGGCAGCTATCTCTTTGGCAACGGCAAACGAGCCTTCCTCCATCGATTCGTAAATAGTAGTCGGCACTTTTTCCAAACGGGTCAGTACCGAATGTTCAAACGCATTTTCCGGACGATAATACCGGGTAGGAATGCGTGTCAACGTAATTTGCGAACTTAAATTTGTTTTCATCATATTATTGTTTAAGATGTATTATTTATTTTACTCTATAAAGGAACAAATTATTTTCGGGATTTGTTGTCTTTTGTCGGGAAAAACCCAACGCGGATCCATACGGTTCAACTCTTTTGATAGGCCAGCGGAGTCATTCCGGTCATCCGTTTGAAGAACTTGCAGAAGAAAGAGGTATTGGGGAAATTCAGCTCATCAGCTATCTGATAAATCAGTTTGTTGCTGTATTTCAGTAAAACTTTCGCTTCGATAATAACGGCTTCGTTAATCCAGTCCATCACCGTCCGGTTGCTGGCTTGCCGAATCAGACTGTTCAGATACCGAGGAGTAAGACATAGCTTGTCGGCATAAAAAGACACATTCCGTTCCTGACTGGCATATTGATTGACCAACTGGATGAACTGATTGAATACTTGCTCCTGCCGCGACTGGTGTTTCTCTTCGTACAGCATCTGTTCTTGCAACAGGCAGGACAAATAATGAAACAAACCAAATACCAAGTGACGGATAACCTCCCGTTGCCAGCCTTTGGTCTGCAAGGTTTGCCAAATCGTCTGATAATATTGTTCCACACAAAGCGCTTCTTCCTCTTTCAAGGGAAGAAATACATTCAGCATCCCGTTCAAATACTTCTGCAGCAAATCGGAAGGCTTGGGCTCGCAGATAAAATCATTCTGGAAAACCAAGAATCGTACTTGCTCGGCTTTGGATATATCCTCAATCTGCGCAATTACGCCCGGCGAAAGGATAACAACAGCCGGGGCTTTTACATGGAAAGTCTGTAAGCGGACATGCATAATACCTTCTCCTTTCAAGAGCAAGACAATCCGTCCTTCCGTTAACCGATACGGAAGTCCACGAACCATCCGCGTACGGATCTCTTCATCAACCGCATTCAGTATGCCGAATTCCGGCAACAGAATGCGGTTCTTATTCCGCATATCTATCTGAAAGCGGTTAATCTCTTCCAGACCTAACCTGATGGGCTGATTGTTTTTCATGGCTATTCATTCAGACACTCGCCTGCTGAGAGATCAAATAAGCTGTATAAGCCACATAACAAACCACCAGCAAAGCGCCTTCGATACGGGTGATGGTCCGTTTCTTGAAGAACCAGCCAACCAGCCAGAATAGCAGAGAGGAACCAATCAATACGGCTACATCTACATTATTGATATTCCCCATCGGCAACGGAGAAACGCTTGCACTACAACCCAGCACGAAGAAGATATTGAATAAATTACTACCAATTACGTTTCCAATGGCTATACCTGAATTCTTCTTCAAGGCTGCCGTGATAGAGGTTGCCAATTCAGGTAAAGAAGTTCCACCGGCTACCAATGTCAAACCAATGATGGACTCACTGACGCCTAACGAACGGGCAATCCCACTGGCGCCTTCTACAAACAATTGTCCGCCACCAATCAGTCCGGCCAGACCACCCAAGATAAACAAAGCGGATTTCCAACCCGGCATCTCTTTGATCTTCTGTTCTTCACCAGATTCAGTATCCGATCCGTTGCGGGCAATGGCAAAGGTATAACGCATGAAGATCAAGAAAAAGGCCAGCAATACCAAACCATCAATCCGACTGATGACGTTCACCGACCCACCGTCTAATAAAATGTCGTTGGCAAAGAAAGCCAGGACAAACGACGATAGGATAACCAGCGGTATTTCCTTACTCATCGTGCCCTCGCCTACTTTCATAGGCAAGACAAAAGCTGTACAACCGATAATCATCAGGATATTGAAGATATTACTTCCGACTACGTTACCGATAGCCATTTCCGCACTGCCTTTGATGGACGACAACAAACTGATGACCAATTCGGGAGCTGATGTACCGAAAGCCACAATGGTCAAACCAATTACCAAATCCGAAATCCGGAATTTCTTTGCCACGGCTGCCGAGCCGTCGGTCAATGCATTGGCGCCTATCAGAATAAGCGCCAATCCTCCTATCAAATAGATTAAATCTAACATGTATTTTATATTAAACTATACGTTATCTTATTCATACCAAACGGGACCCGGCTTGTTGCCCATAACAAAATGAATCGTATCGCCCTGCATAATCATCTCGTGGGTGATATAACTCTTGTTGTATGGCTGTCCGTTTACAGTAACCGACTGGATATAGATATTTTCATCACTCACATTCTCTGCCCGGACAACAAAGGTCTTGCCGTTTGCCAAATACATCTTCACTTCAGGGAAGATCGGCGAACCGATTTCATATTGTCCGCTTATCGGATCTACCGGATAGAATCCCATGGCACTGAATACATACCACGATGACATCTGTCCGCAATCTTCGTTACCGCAAATACCGTCTGGCATATTCTTATATAAAGTATGCATTACCTGAGCTGCATATTGCTGCGTCTTCCAAGGCTGCTTTATCCGATTGTATAAATAAATCACATGATGACCCGGTTCGTTGCCATGCGCATACTGGCCAATCATACCGGTACTGAAAATCGGCAGCTTGCTCTTGTCGGTCGTTTCATACGTGAACATACTGTCCAGACGTTCAGCAAAGCGGGCTTCACCTCCGGTCAGTTCAATCAAGCCATCGATATCATGGGCTACCGACCAATAGTATTGCCATCCATTACTTTCACAAATATCCTCGATATAGGCTTCCGGATCATAGTTCGGGATAAAGTTTCCTTTCGAATCACGCGGCTGCATGAACGAAGTCTCCGGATTAAATACGTTTCTATAGTTTTGTGAACGGCGATAGAACTCGTCGGCAATCTCCTTCTCTCCCATCGCTTCTGCCATACGGGCGATGCAATAATCATCGTAGGCATATTCCATTGTCTTCGACATCGACCAGTTTTCATGATCACTTGCCACATATCCTTTTTCCTTATAGAAACCAATCGAACGATAATCATCCCGGTTGGCTGTTGTTACGCAAGCTTCGAGGGCTTTTACCGGATCAAAGTCGCCAATTCCTTTCAGATAAGCATCCACAATTACCGGAACCGCATGATAACCAATCATCATATCGGTCTCCCAACCATACAGATTCCACAGCGGGAGTGCTCCGTGCTGCTCATAAAAATGAAGGAAGCACTGAATCATATCGCTTACCCGCTCCGGCTGGAGATAGGTAAACAACGGATGAGAAGCACGATACGTATCCCATAAAGAGAAAGTCGAATAGTTTGTCCATCCCTCTGCCTGATGTACTTGTCCGTCCGGACCGAAATAGGAACCATCTACATCCGAATAGATTGTCGGTGCCAGCATCGCATGATACATGGCTGTATAGAAAATCGTTTTCTTATCGGCATCATCAGATGTTACCTCGATCTTCACCAGTTCTTTCGTCCAGTTCTCCTGAGCCTGCTTCATATAGAAATCGAAGTCATCCTTCGGAGCTTCGGCTTCCAGGTTACGGGCCGCAGCTTCCATACTGGTACCCGACAGTGCTGTCGTTACCAGAATTTCTTCGTTTTGCTTGGTCTTGAAATCAAAACGGGCAACGGCTGCCGTACCGATACGTCCTTTGTCCTTCGTCGTGATGGCGGTTGTATCCAGCTGGAAGGCACCAAACGGACGGGAGAAACGGGTTTGGAAATAGATGTATTGCTTCGGCGACCAGCCCCATGAATGGCGATATCCGCGGATGGTGCACGAATCGACTACTTCGATATGCGAATCGGCAGTAAAGTCCCAGTTCATCGCTTTCTTCAGATTCAAGAAGATAGACGATTCCGCCTCGGGGAAGGTATAACGCTGGATACCGCAGCGTTCTGTTGCCGTCAGTTCTACATTAATATTATAGTCTTTCAGTAATACCCGGTAATATCCGGCAGAAGCCGACTCGTCATTATGCGAGAACGAAGAATAAATTCCCAACGGTTCTGCTCCCGTCTTATACGGATTCGTGACGGGCATAAAGGAAATATCATATAAGTCACCGGCACCTGTTCCTGAAAGGTGTGTATGACTAAATCCGGCAATTGTCGAATCCGGATAGTAATAACCGGAGATACGGTCCCAACCCGGCAATCCGTTGTCCGGGCTCAATTGCACCATACCAAACGGTACCTGGGCTCCCGGATAGGTATTTCCGGTAAAGTCTGTACCGATCATCGGATTCGTATATCCGATCAAATCTTCCTCAACCTTTTCTTGAGGTGCAGGTGTACACGCCAGCCCCATGCACAACGGCAAGGCGAACCAGAAAGCATATTTGTGTTTCATGCTTATGAATGTATTAATTGTTTATAGTTTTCATCTTTGCAAATGTATAGAAAAATCAGATGGAATACAACCACATCCCGCCAAAACGTTCGCGGCGCAGCTTCCCTTCTTCAACCATCCGGCGCAAATCGACCGAGGCTTTGTTGCGTCCGCATTCGCTGAGCGAAGCATATTCCTTTCCAGTGATATGAGGATGTTCCTGCAAATAAGCCAAGGTTCGTTCTTCCCGCTCGGTATCCGTCAGTCCCGAAGGCGTCTCTTCGTCTACCCGCCTCAACGACATCGTACGCAAACGTTCACGCAACTTGCCCGACGACCGGAAATGAACATCCCGAAAACGAATGGATTCGGCCCGAACTTTCTTGTCTTCGAGCGGACGATGCGTCAGAACGGCACTGAAAGTTCCTATCCCTTCAAGCTCTACATTCCGGCCGTTATTCAACGACTCGACAATCAGATCCTGCAACACTTGCAAAGCCGCCTTCAAATCGGCTGGCGACAAAGCCGTCCGCTCGCGTACCTGATCGATCAGTTCACCTGAACGGACCGTCATTTCAGGAGCAAAACGCGCATGATATAATACCTTTCCGTCCGATTTACGGGCACTCAAATTCTTTACCAACTTGTAATTTGCTGTCATTATTCCCCTTCCTTTCTGTTTATTCCTCCGTACCGTTGTCTGTTCCCTGCCGGGAAACTAATACCCGCCTAACGGAGATTTATGTTAAAACCAACGAGACCTTATCCTTCCTCCGGTCGAAGGATGGGTTTCCTCCGATCGGGGGACACTGTTCCTCCGGCCGAAGGACACCTTTCCTTCGATCGGAGGAAAGATAACATCCTGTATGCAAAGATATAGTTTGTAACGAGAAAAGCAATAAGGATCAACGGATTTATACGAAAGTTACCGACAAAAAAAGATCGCCCCGACAGAGATTCAATCTGCCGAAGCGACCTTTCTATTCAGATAAATGAACTTTATTGTTTTTATTCCGTTTCGAGCGCCGTTTCTTCCTCGTCTTCTTTCGGTACTTTCTTCACGAAGAATGCACTCAACTCATACAGCCCGTAAAGCGGGAAAAAGACGATACCCAACGTAAACGGATCGCTACTTGGCGTAATAAAGGCAGCAGCTACCAACAAAGCGACAATGGCATGCCGGCGGTACTTGTGGAAGAATGAGCGGTTCAACACACCAACCTGCGACAAAAGCCACGACACGAGCGGCATCTCAAAGACGATTCCCATCACAAAAATAAGCATCAGGAAATTGTCCATATACGAATCCAAAGATACTTGCTCGACAATCGCTTCACTCAACTGATAAGTAGCCAAAAACCGAAGCGTCATCGGAAACACCAGGAAGTAACCAACAGCACAACCAACGAAAAACATGATTGTACCGCACATAAATACCCAGCGGACGTTTTTCTTTTCGTTCTCATACAAAGCCGGACTGATAAACTTCCAGATCTCGTACATCATATACGGGAATGTCAGTAAAAGAGCCAACCAGAACGAAGTCGTCATGTGGGTAAAAAACTGCGACGCCAACTTGATATTAACAATATTCACATGGAAATCATCATTGCAAAAATCAGGCAGAACGGAAAGAACCGAACTGATCTTGCACATTTCCCTGTACGTAATAAAATCAGAATAACAAGGAGCCGTCACCACATTGTCAAACAACCACGGCATTACCGAGAAACCGGCAATAGCAAAGATAAATAGAGCTACAATGATGCGAAATAAGGTCCAACGAAGTTCTTCCAGGTGATCCCAGAATGACATTTCATCTTGTTGTTCCATCTTTCTTACTTACCTTTGTTTTCCGTATCGTCAACTTTGATATCTTCTTCTAAGCCCTTAACGCCGTCTTTAAAATTCTTCACTCCCTTACCCAGACCTTTCATCAGTTCAGGAATTTTCTTACCACCAAACAACAAAAGCACAATTAAAGCGATAATAATGATTTCGCCTGTTCCCAAATTTCCAATAAATAGTAAATTGTCCATGATATTATTACATTAAAAATAATCTATTAATAAATCTTTAACGGGCACAAAGATACTATTTGAAATGAATTATACCCACATTATTCGAAATTTATTACCTTTGTGCCGTCTTAAAAAACTAAAATTAGAAAATTATTAAGAAACATGAAAGCGTATGTATTCCCCGGTCAGGGCGCGCAGTTTGTAGGTATGGGCAAAGACCTGTACGACAACAATTCTCTTGCTAAAGAGATGTTTGAAAAAGCGAACGATATTCTGGGATTCCGTATTACGGATCTGATGTTCGCAGGTACAGATGAAGATTTGAAACAAACGAAAGTTACTCAGCCTGCTATCTTCCTTCACTCCGTGATCCTGGCTAAAACATTGGGCGAAGAGTTCCAGCCGGATATGACTGCAGGTCATTCCTTAGGAGAATTCTCTGCATTGGTTGCAGCCGGAGCTTTATCGTTCGAAGATGGTTTGGTATTGGTTTCAAAACGAGCCATGGCAATGCAGAAAGCTTGTGAAAAGACACCGTCAACAATGGCAGCTGTATTGGCTTTGCCGGATGCAAAGGTTGAAGAAATCTGTGCAAGCATTCAAGACGAAGTAGTAGTTTGCGCCAATTACAATTGCCCGGGACAATTAGTTATTTCAGGAACAATTCCGGGTATCGATGCTGCTTGCGAAAAGATGCTGGCTGCTGGTGCTAAACGCGCCTTGAAGCTGAAAGTAGGTGGAGCCTTCCATTCTCCGTTAATGGAACCGGCACGCGCAGAACTGGCTGCAGCCATCGAAGCTACTTCATTCAAAGCACCGTCTTGTCCGGTTTATCAGAACGTAAGTACAAAAGGTGAAACTTGTCCGGATACCATCAAGGCTAATTTGATTGCTCAGCTGACAGCTCCGGTTCGCTGGACTCAGTCTGTTCAGAACATGATTGCTGATGGAGCTACTCACTTTATCGAATTAGGTCCGGGTGCTGTGCTGCAGGGTCTGATCAAGAAGATCAACAAAGAAGTTACAACGGAAGGTAAACAATAATCTTTGCAGATTATCCTTTCCTGCTCAATCATTGCCGTGTGTCGTCTGAATGATGACGGATACGGCAATGATTGATTTTTCATACGATTTATAGCTGTTTTCCATTCATGAACAACAAATATCCTTCTGCTTTATTGGAGAATGCCGTCAATGAACTGGCATCTTTACCCGGAGTCGGCCGGAAAACGGCTCTTCGACTGGCTTTACACATTCTGCGCCGGGACGTACCGTATGCAGAAAGTTTTGCCAAAGCAATCGTGGACTTGCGGCGTGAGATCAAATATTGCCGGGTCTGCCACAACATCTGCGACGAAGATATTTGTTCAATCTGTGCCAATCCGGCACGCGACCATTCATTGGTATGCGTAGTGGAGAACATTAAAGAAGTCATGGCGATCGAAAACACCGGACAGTTTCGCGGAGTTTATCATGTCTTGGGCGGAATCATTTCTCCGATGGATGGTATTGGTCCCAGCGACTTGCAAATAGACAGTCTGGTAGAACGTGTCAAGACTGGAGAAGTAAAAGAAGTGATCCTGGCCTTGAGTACGACAATGGAAGGAGATACGACCAATTTCTTCATCTACCGTAAGCTATCTCCATTCGATGTAAAGATAAGTGTCATTGCCCGTGGAGTTTCCATTGGGGATGAAATCGAATACGCCGACGAAGTAACCTTGGGCCGTTCTATCTTGAACCGGACCAGCTTCAATGATGCTATCAAACTTTAATTAATCGGTTTTCTGCATGTACGAGACTCAGTTATCTATTGTTATTGTCAATTATAATGTCAAATATTTCCTGCAACAGTGTCTGTATTCAGTACGGGCTGCCACGCAAGGACTCGAAACAGATATTTATGTAGTGGATAACCATTCGACAGATCAGTCTGTTGAATACCTGCGCCCGTTGTTTCCGGAAGTTACATTCATTGAAAACACTGAGAATGTAGGTTTCGCCAAAGCCAACAACCAGGCACTCCGAATCTGTAAAGGAGAATATGTTTTGATACTGAATCCCGATACCGTCATTGGCGAAGAATCCCTGCGAAGTCTTTACTTCTTTATGGAAGATCATCCCGAAACCGGAGCCTTAGGACTGAAGATGATTAACGGCAATGGAATATTCCTGGCTGAGAGTAAACGTTCCTTCCCGACACCTTGGGTTTCATTCTGTAAGTTATTCGGATTATCCAAACTGTTTCCCAACTCGCCGAAGTATGCCAGCTATGCTTTACCGTATCTTTCACCCGACGAACAACACGAAGTGGATGTTCTCTGCGGTGCCTTCATGTTAATGCGTCACGAAGCCCTCGACAAGATCGGATTATTAGACGAAGACTTTTTCATGTATGGCGAGGACATTGATCTTTCCTACCGTTTTATTCAGGGAGGATACAAAAACTTCTACATGCCGGAACGGATGTTGCATTACAAAGGAGAAAGCACGCAGAAGTTATCCTATCGTTTCCTCCAACGGTTTTACGGAGCCATGTTGATCTTCTATCGGAAACATTACGCTCAGTCATCTCCGCTATTAAATGGAGCAGTCAAAGCTGCTGTTATGATCAGAGCCGGTCTGGCTTCGCTCAGTAATATAAAAGGTAAAAAGTTGGCTACACCCAGACATCGTCGCATATTGGTTGTTTGCCGGAAAGAATCATTGGAAGAGACCAAGAGAACAATCGCCCAAAAGTTCCCAACATGTGAACATATCAACTTATGGGACTTAAATGAAGAGCGAATCACAGCAGCCATCTGTCGGAAGAACCAGATGAAACGTTTTACCGATATTGTATTTGTTTATCCGGATACCCGCTTCGAACAGATGTTCCTGCTCATGGATCTGATGCCAAACAAGCAGATGACTTATCACATCTTCCATCGAGAACATAATTTATTTGTTTCACCCGGAAAATAATTGTAGCATGACATTACTACGAGACGACCTGATCCAATTAAGAGCTATTGAGCCGGAAGACTTGGAAGTATTATACCGATGGGAAAACAATGCAGACTTATGGGAAGTAGGCGATACTTTAGCTCCCTTTTCCAAATATGTATTGCGGGAATACATTGCCGAATCGCACCGGGATATTTATGACCTGAAGCAACTGCGGCTCATCATTGAGCACCAGAAAGACCAGAAAGCTGCCGGTATGATGGATCTCTTCAATTTCGATCCATATCACATTCGGGCAGCCATGGGCATGTTGATTGATCCCGATTACCAGCATCAAGGAATAGGAAGAAGAGCACTCAACCTGATGTTGGAATATAGCTTTTCATTCTTGAAGCTACATCAATTATATGTACACATTCCGGCACACAACAAAGCCAGTCTACAATTATTCCTGACAAGCGGATTTAGCATTCAAGGAACCCTTAAAGACTGGCTGCATACAACAGAAGGATATAAAGACGTCTTGGTCTTGCAACGGATCAACGTAAGGTAAAAAGTTATTAATTCAAGAACGGATCTTTCGGAAATTGAATCCAAGGCTTGTACTGTTCTCCCAAATTGACAACAGTATATTTCCAGAATGCTTCACCGGCATCTTCAAATACCCGCTGATCGTCGGAATGTCCTACGGCCCAAGAGTTAGCCTTGATTTCATCCTTCAACTGTCCTTTTCCCCAACCGGAATATCCGATGAAGAACTTCACCTTATCCGCAAAGTTATGTTCTGAAAGCATATAATCCCGTAACGCATCAAAGTCGCCATCAAAATAAAGGTGATCGTTAATAGGAAATGAATTCGGAATAACCGCATTGCCCAATGAATGAACAAAGAACAAACGGTTCGAAGCAACAGGACCACCCAGGTAAATCGGGGTTTCCGGCAGATGTTCAAGTTCAGGAAACAGCATATTGATAGTCAGTTCCGTCTTTTTATTCAGGATGAATCCCATTGATCCTGTATCTCCTGAATGCTCGACCAGCAAGACAACCGAACGCTGGAAATAGGCGTCACGCAAGAAAGGTTCTGAAATCAACAAACGACCAGGTTGAGGATGCAAATCATTGTGGACGACTTTAAATATGTCATTATTAGAGATCATTCGCTTCGGTATTTGATATCATTTATTTCTTGCTACAAGATAAGGCGAATAAACGACTATTACAAATATATTAAAGCGAATTTCTGAAAAAACATGAAAATAGGTAATTGAGCTCCTATTCTTTCTTGAATTGCTTGATCAAGATGGACGGGTTCACCCGCAAATAAGCTCCGGCAGAGAAGCTGTAGCTCATCGGTCTGATACTCCAGTCTTCGCCTAATGCAGCCCGGCGGTATTGCTTGTGCAAATAGAAATCAGCATCAGCTCCCAATGTGATTCCTGCTCCTAACCGACGGGCATATTCCAAGCCCAAGCAAAACATCCCTGTTGAATCAAACATCGTACCCGGTTCATCAACAGACATAGTATTAAAGAATGGATTGGCCAACAACGGAACATAGGAGTTATTTGTCCACCACGCAGCCTTAACACGCAAGTCTTTCAGATCAGTATAAGCTTTCAGATAATATCCTTTTCCCCAGTTCAAGACTGTTTCATGCCAGGAATAGACAAAATCGGCTTCCACTCCTACCCGTTTGACAACCGGATACGGAAGATTCCAATAAGCACCGGCACCTATCGCTCCACATAGATATGTCTGAACTGAATTCACATGAATCGTATCAATCTCACCTCCTCGATGCTGTACCATAACTTGCAAAGGCATATAGGCATGAAACGGACTTTCTTCTTCATTCAGCTTAAGCTGTGATGACAAACCAAGCAGGAATGCTTCCTGATGTACATCATTACGGAAAATAAAACTTTGCCAGTCCAGCCATACATCCATATCAAAATGGCGAGACGAGAAAAGAACCTGCAAACCAGCTTCCGGATCAGCTGTCAAGTTTAATTCCGAACTGTACAAAGGCTCTACCAACCGATGATTACTCTTTCCATAAATATCACCAAACACAAGCGACCATTTTCCTAAATCAACTTGCGCCCGCAACCACGGCAAAGCATGAAATCCTTTCTGATACGTCGGACTATCCCATTCTGCAATACCTTGATAAGCCGTATAAGGATAATTGAACGCGCCCCAATAATGTAATAAATGAGCACCTAATTCCAACTTAACATTCGGTAAAGGATAATACACCATCTTCGGTTGCAACCAGAAACCGGGTAACGAATAGCCTTTCTGCAATTTACCATCGTATTCATTGTCCTTGAAGTAAGTAATATTATCTACTTCTACCAGCCATTTTCCCTGATTCATTGAATCAATCTTCGTTTCCGAACGATACAACTTTACATCAAGCTGTGCTCCTACCGTACAAGCTGCTCCTATCCAAACCAGCAAAAGAATCCATTTTCTCATTGTTTCCATCTTATTTTTCCGGCTGCAAATGTAAAAAAAGAATCCGAACCTATCCGTAAAGCAGGCATACCAAATGAAAGAGGCATAAAATATACTTCAAAAAACGTGCAAAATCCAAGAAAGAGGTCTTTCTCACACTTTGCACATCTGCGAGAAACGATTTAGAGGTCTATTTTGAGGTTTGCACGTCGTGCAAGGTCCAATATAGAGGTCTATATCACACTTTACACGACTTGCAAGGCCCCAAACAGAGGCTGTCTTGCATTTTGCTCGTTTTTCGGAATACTTTTTAGCGGACAGAATCTTTAGGCGCAAGTGGTACGGATACCGTATCCGCAGGCAATGGAAGAGGCAACAGACGACGCCGGCGTTGGAACAATTCCGAGAAACGCGTAAAGTCTTTCTTAAACATGATACCCACACCTTGTGTTGTAAGAGCTTGTTTCAAGTACTGATACATGTCGTTGGCGTGATTGTAAGCCTTCAGGCGAATCTCTCCGCTTCGGGTCAGCTTATATTCCAGGTCAAACTCGCCGATAATGGCATTCTTTTGGGTCGGGTTGTTCTTATACCCGAAGTTACCGTTAAAGATGAGCCGGTTGTTAAGAAGCTGACTTGAAAGCAACATCTCGACTTCGGTATCTGTAATGCCATCCTCACTGGCACGAATGTTCGTTCCGATCTGTACTTTGTCTGTTATGTTATTCAGCAAGCTGGAAATCTGAGACGACAAAGCAGATGAAGCCACAGCTGTAAAATTGTTCGAGTTTTGTGCACCCGTATATTCGGGCGTATAGAATTTATTCAAAACCAAAAGATAAATAATCTGACGCGTCATCATATCATCGGTATCGATCAAACTCTTCATCTGGCGTTCCAGCTCTTCATTCGAACCGGGTAATTCAAGGTCAAACGAAATACTGGGCTGACGTAACATTCCATTCAACTGTAGCACACAGTTGACAGGAACATTCGTACGAGCACTTTCCAAAGCCAAACTTTGGTCGAGGTCACTCAGATTAGCAGTTACATTATAAATAGCATTGATGTCCAGATTGGCATTAAACGGATCGCCATTGAAACTGATCATACTGCCATCCCGTATTTTAAAGTCCTTATGGATCAACTGCTGCAAACTGAAGTTGTAATTACCGCTCTCTATTCCGAAATTACCAAAGATGCGGACATCCGAGCGTGTACCGTATTGTATCTGCATACTTCCGCTTCCATAACCTTTGATACGGTCGCCGGCATTCGGATCAATAATCAGCTCAATATTGGCATCAGGTGTAATATCCAACAGGAAGTTCATGCGCAAATCCGATCCTTCCTCACTGGCAAACAACTCTCCAGCAATTGAATCACGCACGGCCTCTTCACGAAGCAAAGCCTCTTCTCGTAATTTCTTCTTATCAACGAAAGTGATGAAATCGTATTCAGAAGCTGTCGAATTACCCATAAAATTGAGATACACATGAGTATTGGGACGACTCTGCATATTGATATCGAAGTTCGTCACCTGTCCATTTCCATTAATCGCAGCCGTTCCTGTGCCATACACCTGACCATAAATCAGCGGATTCTGTTTTTCAGGGACATCATACATCAACATATTATTCGCCTGAACATTGACATGGTAATCGAAGTTCTTGAAATGAGCATGATTCACTCGCAAATCCACATGACCGGTATGATTAAACTTATCGTAAAAGGCCAGATTACGTATCTGGATACTTGTTGTATCCAAATGAATGGAATCCGAGAATGTATAATAAGTATTTAAGAAACCAATGCCCATACCACCATCAGCCACATAAGCATCTCCTACCACATTCAAGGCCTTAAATGGACCAAAAAGATGGATTTTTCCGAATCCCCGTCCTTTCACATGCTGAACTATCTTCTCCATAAAAGGCTGTAAGAAGGCAATATTAATGTCGTTAGCATCAAAATGTAAAGACAATCCGGGTTCCCGTTCTGGCGTCCGTACCGGATAGATATATCCACTTACATCAGTCCACGTTGAATCATTCTTATAGATACTTCCCAACATCAAAATACCACGTTGTGCATCGTCCCATTCACTAAACAAATTGAGGCGACCTAACCGTACATCATTGAAAGAGAAATCAGGAATCACCAAATCCGTACTTAGCATCCGACTGCTGTAAAGGTCACAAATATTAAACTGACCGGTAGCTTTACCGGTAAATTTGACATTCTCGATATTCAGGATATCAAAGATATATCCCAGTTCGAAGTTATTCAAATCCAATTTTAAGGTATCTGTTACATCTTGAGATACCGTACCATTCAAATGCACATATTGCGAACCACGTTCTACTTCAAAATTATCGATACCAATTTTCCCTTTCCGCAGAGTCACAGATGAAGGACGAACATACCAAGTCGTATCGTTAATCACTAGAGGTGTTTCATGCAAGGCTATTTCTGTTCTTAAGACCGGCTTGGAATCTGCAGCATCTTCTTCCGGCTCTTCCATCACAAAGCAAGTAGTAGCCGATAAGTCCGCACTAAAACGCCGTTCTTTGTTGTTGTTCCACTTCACGAATGTATTCACACAATCATCCTTCGCATCCAAGTGTAAATCCAAATAATTCCGAAGACCTTTCGCATTATATTGAGTAGCTTTCAAAGCCAAATCCATCTTCTCTCCCGGATTACTACAATGTACATAACCACCTTCAAAGTTGGAAGTTCCCAATTGGAACTGGGGTAAATAAGCCTCGAAACGGAACTTATTATACGAGTTATTATAAGAACCGGCTATTCGCGCAGGTTGAATCATGGTGACCGGCAATTTCAATGTATGGCTCAAGGCCTCTGTATTCTCGATGGTCAACAATAAGGTAAAGTCATTTGCATCGAACTTTCCAGACATTTGTTTTGCATTAATCAATGCAGGAATATATCCTTTCAGGGTATTCATAAAGCTGGGCACAATTGTACCAAACGAATAAGCTCCTTTTACTTCTCCATTAATCAAATCGGAAGCAATCTTTAACTGACGCAATCCATTCTCCGTTCCCGCCTCGACCGACAACTTCTTCAAATAGAAACTATCTGGTTGTGTCTTAAACGACAAATCATCCACATCGATTCGTCCAACTACATTATCAATATTATTCCCGACAAAATCCGCATTCAGGGCAAACGAAATATCAGGTTCTTCAAATTTATCCAGTAAATGAAGTTTATCCGGCTTAAAGTGTTCCAAATCGATAGACAGGTTTACCACCGTATTTTCTCGTTTGCTCTCTACAAGTCCATTTACCAATAACGATACATTCGGATCTTCAACTTGCAAACTTCCATCAAAAGCATTTCGTTTGAAGTTTCCAGCTAATCGGATATCTTGATATGTATAATCCTTATAGTCCAGTCTTTCTACATTCGCTTGAATATTTCCTGCGAAATGTCCACCTTCCGGACGTTTGGCATCAATTTCGATTCCACATTTAGCCTTTCCCAGCCGAGATTTTTCTCCAAGCAGTTCTCCTAAATTCAACTCGTCTGTCAAAACACGGCCTTTCAAGAACGCAGCGACTTTTTTCTCATGATTACGTCCAAAGATCAAATCCGTCTGTAAAGAACCAACTGCAGTTGATAACTTACCGTACGCCACCAGATTATCAAAGAAACCGGAAATTTCTCCTGAAAAATTGATTGTCCCTAACTTTACAAAAGGTGAAGGAAGCTGTACCCTATCCTTACTGAAGTTATTCAACAAATCATTCAACCCAACAGTCGTTATGTACATCTTGCTGACTTGTCCATAGACATAAGCTTCCTGAGGATGAGTAATACCTTTCAAATCCATCTTTCCTACCAGAAGCATCTTTTTACCATATTGTAAAGTCAGATTCTTCAGACCAAAATGATTGATATGTCCATCAGCCTGAGCATAGATTTCAATAGAATCCGTAAAATTCCGAAAAGCAGGAACAAATGCCGATAAATCTTGGAGACGAACATGAGAAGGAGCAATCCGCAAAGACAGATCTGCCTTATCGATAAAATTAGAAGCAGTACTATCTACTTCCGTCAAATCCACCTTAGCTTCTGATATCCGCAAATCAGTTTGAGGCAAAGCGATCTTAAAATCCTTCACATGAATGCTGTCTGAATTTCCTACGACTGATAACGAAAGTCGATCCAACGAGAAACCGGAACCTTCGGTTAAAGACAACTTCTTTATTTGCGCATGAATACTATCTTTCCTCAATGCCCTTAATGAGATCTTGGCACTCAAATCACGAACATCTACATGCTTGGCATTAAATTTCCCGGGAGTCGCAGGAACGTCTTCCACATCATAGCTAAAATGTCCCTGACGAATCAGGACTGTATTAAACCGCAAGTCGATATCCAATTTCTTTTTGGGCAGCGTGTCTTTTGAAGCAAAAGCATCTATCACAAACTTTAAATTCAACGGATCTGAAGCTGTCTTTCTACTTAAATGAACATGCGGACCAAACAACCGAACTGTATTGAAAGTCAGTCGTCCCTCAAACAAAGGTAAAATATCAAACCCGGCAGCCACATGATTGGCCTTAAACAGTACCTTTCCTTGTTGATCTTCCAAATATAAACCTTCCAGCACCAATCGATTGAACCACTCTATATCTACGCGTTCGATCTTCACGGGCACGCCCAAACGATGAGACAATTCTTGCGTTGCCGTCGTTGCAATTTCTTTCTGCACAAACGGAATATTGACCAAAAGGCTTGGCACTACATAAAGAATCCAAACCAGCGAGAGCAAAAATATTACTATGTATTTTAGTCCTTTAATAACGCCTCCGATTAAATTTAAGGACAAAAATAAAACAATATCGCGATAGATTTCGTTATTTTGCAAAAAAAAACAAGAGAATATGAGTATAACAATTCTTGGTATCGAATCTTCATGTGACGATACTTCTTCTTCTGTCATTCGAGACGGTGTTATGTTATCCAACGTAATTGCCAGTCAGGCCGTACATGAAGCATACGGTGGTGTAGTTCCGGAATTAGCCTCGCGTGCCCACCAACAAAATATTATTCCCGTTGTTTCGGAAGCGATCAAAAGAGCAGGTATAGACAAATCTCAAATTGATGCTATTGCTTTTACCCGTGGTCCGGGATTAATGGGATCTCTTTTGGTTGGAACCTCATTTGCCAAAGGTTTCTCTGCCGCATTAGGTATTCCTATGATTGAAGTAAACCACCTGCAGGCACATGTCTTAGCTCATTTCATTAAAGAAAGTGAAGATGATAATCATGCTCCTTCTTTTCCTTTTTTATGTCTGCTTGTATCGGGAGGAAATTCTCAGATTATCAAAGTAAACGCTTACAATGACATGGAAGTCATCGGACAAACCATTGATGATGCCGCCGGTGAAGCTTTCGATAAATGTGCCAAGGTAATGGGACTTGGATACCCAGGAGGTCCGATTGTCAACCGGCTTGCCAACGAAGGGAATCCAAAAGCCTTTACTTTCAGTAAACCGCATATTCCGGGTTACAATTATAGTTTTAGCGGACTGAAGACGTCATTCCTCTATACGCTGAGAGATGAATTGCAGAAAGATCCGGACTTTATTGAAAAGAACAAAAAGGATTTATGTGCTTCTCTGCAAGCAACCGTTATCAACATCCTCATGCATAAACTACGGATGGCAGCCAAAGATTTAAACATCAAAGAAGTTGCTGTTGCCGGTGGCGTTTCAGCTAATTCAGGTTTGAGAGATGCCTTCCTTGATCATGCGAAACGATATGGTTGGAAAGTACACATTCCTAAGTTCTCTTTTACAACCGACAATGCAGCTATGGTTGCTATTACAGGATATTATAAATACATGGACAAAGAATTTTGTCCGATGGATGCCGCTCCATTTTCAAGAGTACAAATATGATTGTAGAAGAATTAGCCATATTGCTTCAGAAACATCAACTCTCAATGGGGACCGCAGAAAGCTGTACTGGTGGGAAAATTGCTCACAAGATAACGAGCCAGGCAGGAAGCTCTGCTTATTTCAAAGGAGGAATCGTTTCGTATTGCAATGAAGTGAAACAACAGGTCTTGGGTGTTTCAGCTGCCGATCTGGAAAAGTTTGGGGCTGTAAGTCGTCCTGTCGTCGAACAAATGGCATTAGGCGCTATTCATGTTTTAAACTGTGATTGTGCGGTTGCTACTTCAGGCATAGCAGGTCCAGGCGGAGCTGTTCCCGGAAAACCTGTAGGAACAGTTTGGATTGCAGCAGCCTATAAAAATCAGGTAGTAGCAGATTGCCATCATTTCCCCTTCGACAGAAGCGGAAACATCGAGGCAGCTGCCGAAACAGCCCTTGTCAAGCTTTTAGGGCTACTGGAAGAAAACGGAATCAAATGATATCCTTATTCAAATCATCATTCTAATTATCATTTTTAAAACTCGTTGGAATTAAAATTGATTCCAACGAGTTTTAAAAACAAATCTAACGAATTTTATTCAACCTTATTATTAGAAAGTTTTTTCATTCGCCATATTCCACATATTCAGGAAAGAAGCCTTCGTAATATCCACCAATTTATTCCAATTGATACGTTCAGAATGATCAGTAGGCAAGTGATAATCCGGATGCCCGTTAGTATGATACCAAATAATAGGAATGTCTAACTTAGCAAACGAAGTATTATCACTTCCTCCAACCGGACGATCCCAAGGACGATAATCAGGCTTTAATTTTAATCCATACTTTTGTATATCTTCTTTCAGCCACTCACCAAAAGCCGGATGTGATTCCGTATAAAAGTAAACTACATTTTCAGGATTTGATTCATCACTATTCCGTCCAATCATATCAAAGTTCAAATATCCCTTTACCTTTTTCATGTCAGGAAAACTTTGAACAAAGGCATGTGATCCCAACAGACCTTTTTCTTCTCCATCCCAAAAAGCAAAGATCACATTTCGTTCCGGCTGTTCCCCAGTTGCCAAAAATGCCCTAGCAATCTGTAAAACAGCAGACACCCCAGAAGCATTGTCGTCTGCACCGTTATAGATCTGGTCACCGTCCAACATCGGATCAATACCTAAATGATCATAATGAGCTCCCACAATTACATATTCATCCGAGTTCTTACCCGGAATCATTCCCAGAATATTTTTCAATGATAATTTCTGATGTACTTCATTCTTCAATTTTACAATCGAATCCGGCTCAACCTGCCATCGCTGTCCTTTTTTCTGACGCTCGGCATGATAGACATCAAACGGATGGTAATATGAATCGCCTACCGGTTGAATACCCAGCGACTTCAAAACAGAGACAATATAATGTCCAGCGATACGACTTCCGGGAAATCCGGCTTCACGACCTTGCAGCTCATCACTCGCCAAAAATTCCACATGAGCTTCGGCGGTTAATCGATTGATTGATTCTACTCCTTTTTTCTCGGCATTTTCTGCCCATAAAGAAGTACCCATAAACAAGGAAAGGCAAAATAAAGCAGCTTTTTGTTTCATATTTTATTTGTGTAATTGATTAAATTTGAGACAAAGCTACAAAAAATCTCCAGAAAAATACAGACATAAAAAAAGGATCTTCCTTCGTGCTGCATTTTGCACTCGAAAGCTCCCGACCTCTTTATCTCTTACCAACCTTTCCGGTGGCAAGAGATTCCCTCATAAATCTTTAAACTTTACCTATTATAACCCTTGTAATTAATTACCTGCAACTGTAGAAAGATTCAACGAATTTTCCAAACGACGAATCTGTGTATTCAACATCTGGCACATCAAACCATTCTTCATTGCCTGATAACGTTTCACCTGATAACGCAACATTTCTAATGTTTTCGTTACTTGTTCATTTTTTTCATTCATATCCATTTTGGTTTTTATGCCTCACGCCTGAGACTGATTAATACTAAATAAACCTAAACTCTCTTATTGTCTTATTTCGATGCAAAGATAAATAGTTATTTCTACAACTATGCTATAAAACATATTAAATAATTATCGTTTTTTATTTTTTAACCACTCAATACAATTCATAAAGAGTCTTTAAAAGATAGATTCCGATCTTTTTCCTTATAAAGGAACAATCTATTTATAATTATGTTGTCTCCACCCGTATAAATTCTATGGAACAAAAGTACTTATCAATCAATTTCATTTCTACAAATCATCCAATATTTGCGCATTTGCTTTATCTACTATAGAATTATCCAAAGAAGCCAGATAGATCTGAGTAGTAATCTCAGAATCATGTCCCATCCCTTCACTGATAACCGAAATCGGAATATTCTTATCTTTTGCAGCACTCGCCCATGAATGCCGAGCACAATATAAACTTAAAGGTATCGATATTTCACTCAGTCTTGCAATAACTTTCAAATATCGGTTTATGTTTGACATGGTATTTCTATAAAGTTTATAAGTATCCTGATCTGGATATTTAAGAATAGGTAAAAGATAGGGAATAAGATCGCTAGTTGAATACTTATCAACTATTTCCTGCATACACTTTTCCCATTTGACAACTAATTGTTGTCCGATCTTTCGTCTACGATAAAACAAATAACCATTCTGAAGATTATTCTTTTTCAGATAAGCCATATCAATAAAAGACATTCCACGGGTATAAAAACTAAACAAAAACATATCTCTGGTAAAATCCAAATGAGGCTGCATCGACAAATCCAATTGTTTTATTCTTTTGATTGCTGATAATGATATGGCACGCTTAACAGTTTTATCCACCCCTGTATACACATGCTTAAAAAGATTTTGCTGTTCGACAAGATTCTTTTCCAAAGCCCTATTATATACCGCACGGAGAATACGCATATAGAAAGAACTTGTATTTCGTACGATACCCTTTTTCAGAAGATAAGCTTCATAAAGTTGTATCAGATCAGAATCTAATTCCGACAAAAATATATCTTCGTAATGCCTAAACTGCATAAAGCTATTTAAAGTATAAGAATAGTTTTCGGCCGTACGAAGTTTTCCCATTTGTTCCAGATGGATAATAATCTCTTTCATAAAACTAAAAAAAGATTGTTCCCCCATTTTATTTCGAAACGAACGAATAACATCATCAGCTGTATACTTTATATTTAGTTTATCCAAACGCCCGATGATCACATACAATCTTTTTAAATCCCTTTTCATATACACATTCAACGAAAGAAGAAAATTTCTTCGTTCAGTTGCTTTCACCAAAATATTCCCTCCTATCTCATCCCATTCCTCTGAATATGGATCAACGTAAAAATATGAGGGGTAAATTCGATAAAATCGTATCTTTGAGAACA